>ERZ778510.100-NODE-100-length-82650-cov-12.524923_pt1 | contig 82650 bp, 53 predicted proteins | sample MGYA00510348_ERZ778510 | MGnify/ENA primary metagenome ERZ778510 (study PRJEB29527, sample SAMN07138969) | mouse gut metagenome | material: feces | host: mouse | place: China:Nanjing | collected 2016-01-25 ... | reverse complement strand
AGTTTATATGTTTTCCACTCTTTCATAAATGAGAATTTAGCAGTCTATTTCATTAATTTTTAGTTCTCCTGACATCAGTTTAGGCAGAAGTGTGTCTCTCATCTTTGTCAAACGACTAGATTCTTCTAAGTTGCAATCAATAATTTTATATATGTCATTAAGTTTTTTGAGCTGGTCATCAATGTTATTTTGCGGTACCCTAAACCTGAAGTTTGCGATATTACCTTTTGTGATAAATTTAATTACGCTGCCCCTACTACCTCCAGTTATTTCTGGAAGATAATAATCAATCATAAGATAAAGGAAGGCATGAAATTTTTCCTCATGTGGAATAAGGACATAGGTTCTTTGATATGCTTCAAATTTCCCAATGTATCTTTTTACATTGAAATCTCCATTGCCAGCAACGAGAATGGCATGTCCATCAAAACTATATGATGGAGCTTTTAAAATATCCTGAGAACAAGTAAAGAAAGGATATGCTCCCTCTGGGGTTGAGTAGTTTGCATCTTTTTTACCTGTAATAACATTAAAATAATCTGACAGAGATTTTTCCTTCCAGCTTTCCTGTGGTGAATTAATGAACCAGGATTTGAATAATTCACGTGCCTGCTGCTCTAAATTATCATTTCTGCGTCTGTTTTGACGAGAAAAACGAGAACGACTGCGTTCGTATGTGTAATAATTCAGCATCAGCCTATAAATTTTCTGTGTGACAGTTTTACATTTGTCTGGTTCACCATTGCATAGTGCATGGTTGTGTCAATCTTTACGTGTCCAAGGAGTTTCTGCACTTGTTCTACTGGCATTCCCTTGTCTATTGCCATTGTAGCAAGCGTTCTCCTGAACTTATGAGGATGTACTCTGGGCAATTTTACCTTTCGTCCCAATTCTCTCAGCCGCGTCTCAACTCCTGCAATCTGCAGCCTATTGTGCGGCTTGGCAAGTGATACAAATAATGCTTGATTCTTATCCTTGCGACTCTTCAGGTATTCCTGAAGATGAATCTTCGCCCTAGCATTAAAGTACACTATCCTCTCCTTGTTTCCTTTACCGAAGACTATACACTCGCGTTCCGTAAAGTTTACATCATTCCTATTCAGTTTGACTAGCTCGCCTACCCTTATTCCGGTCGAAGAGAGCAGGTCAATCATTGCAAGATCTCTAATGCACTTGCACTTGTCACGAAGGAGTTCCAGATTCTCATCCGTCAGTACTTCCTTGACCTGCGTTCCAGTCTTCACCTTGTGAATCCTTCTCACAGGACTCTTGACAATGAAGTCTTCTTCCTCCAGCCACGCAAAGAACGATGAGAAGATCCTACGGATATTGTCAATCGTTACCTTGCTAGACTTGTGCTTTCTCTGGAATACTGCCAGATAAGCCCGAATATCCTCGGTTGTGTATTCTGAGACATTCTTCGGCATCTTCTTGTAGAGTTGCCTTATGGTTGCCTCATAATACTTAATCGTCTTTATTGAACAGCCCTCCACCTGCTTCGCAGAGAGGAAAACCTCAAGCAGTCTATTGTTGCTCTTGACATCTTCCTTTACCTTCTCCCCATTATCCACCAGTTCATACTTGCTGATAACCTGCAGGAGGGCGTTGTTCAGTTCTACCATCTGCTCAAAAGAGAGCATCTCACTCATCGCATCTGCGACTTCATTGATAAATTGTTCTTTCATGTTTTCTATGGTTTTGATTACCATAGAAGAAAGCATTATTTAATCGTAAACCCAATAGAAGCCAGGTGTTTCTTGATCTCTGCCTCAAGTTCGTGAGACTTAGCAAACAAATCAGATAATTCACCTGTAAGTCTTTCCATTTTCTCATGGAATGGTTCTCCATCTTCCTTTGCCTCAGCAATACCGACGTAACGTCCCGGAGTCAGTATGTAATCCTGTTTCTCTATCTCACCCATTCCGACTACAGCACAGAATCCCTTCTCATCTTCTAGTGTACCCGTCACATAACTGTCGTATATACCAGCAATATTCATTATATCTTCTTCAGAAAGTTCGCGTAGTTTTCGAGTTACCATAGATCCCATATTACGGGCATCAATGAAGAGAACCTTGCCAGGCTGCTTCTTCGCACGATTCAAGAACCAGAGACACACAGGAATCTGCGTAGAGTAGAACAATTGCGAAGGCATTGCCACTATGCACTCCACCAGATCTGCCTTAATGATATTCTCACGAATTGCTCCTTCGCCTCCACTCTGTGATGAAAGAGAACCGTTCGCTAGCACCATCCCTATCTTTCCGTTAGGGGACAAATGATGGATCATATGCTGTAACCATGCAAAGTTGGCATTACCTGATGGAGGTATACCATATTTCCATCTCACATCATCCTGTAGCTTATCCGCGCCCCAGTTGCTTGCGTTGAAAGGTGGATTAGCCATAACAAAATCTGCTTTCAATGTCGGATGAACATCCTTGAAGAACGTGTCTGCATTGAAGTCTCCAAGGTTTGCATCAATTCCTCTGATGGCGAGGTTCATCTGCGCCATCTTCCAGGTAGTCGGATTATACTCCTGACCGTAAACAGAAATGTCATTGATCTTTCCTTGATGTCTTTCGATGAACTTGGCTGACTGAACGAACATTCCACCAGAACCGCAGGCTGGGTCATACACACGGCCGTGATATGGTTTGAGTACTTCAACGAGGGTTCTTACGATGCATGACGGAGTATAAAATTCTCCGGCATTCTTTCCTTCGGCAGAAGCGAACATAGATAGGCAATACTCGTATGTCCTTCCAAGAATATCCTTACTGTCTCCTTGCTCCTTCATCTGGATGTTGGTGAAGAGGTCTACCACATCGCCCAATTTCTGTTTATCCAGTTCTGGACGTGCAAAGTTCTTCGGAAGAATCCCCTTGAGTTTATCATTTTCCACTTCTATTGTTCTCATTGCTTCGTCAATGACGATACCTATCTCAGGTTTATGTGCATTTTCCGCAATGACTGACCATCTCGCTTTTTGTGGAACATAGAAGATGTTTTCCGAAATATACTCATCCTTATCCTCTTCCATTCCATATCCCTCTGCTACCAGTTCCTGATATTTTGCCTCAAATCTATCAGAGATATATTTAAGGAATATTAGTCCCAGTACTACATGCTTGTACTCCGCGGCATCCATACTGCCACGCAATACATCAGCCGCGTTCCAGATCTGTTTCTCAAATCCGACATCGGCAGTGTTTACCTTTGCCATATATGTAAGTGTTGTTTGATTTTTTGCTAGCCTACAAATTTAAGGAATTTATCCATACTATCCAGCTTGCATATCAAACAAAAAGCAAGACACTCATTTCAAGCATCTTGCACAACCTCACTGACATCCAACTTAAACGCATCCGTATTTATGGTCATCTGATATATCTTGATATTTGGATTTAACTTTTGGACGAGCTTCATAATCTTTTGTTTATCTTCATCAGATGTCATCGCACCAAGATAAATTGCCTCAAAACACTCTCCATCCAAAACCGGATACACACGCCTTATCTTCCAATCGTATATTTTTCCTTTCTCTGGTTTAAATGGCATTCCCATATACATTGGCGACGGATCAATAATATATAGACGCCATTCCTGTTCATATTCCCAATCTTTGCCTTTGGTGGATATCTGATAGTTCAGATAATCACCTACACGATTCTTGAAATAATCTGGTTTTTCGACAATATCTTTATATTGAACCTCTACTCCTGCATTATGCACAATCGTACCATATCGCCCATTCAAATATTTAATCACGTGAGCCATGTTCAATTCGACACAAATTCCTTTATGGTTATTAGCATAATGACTCCACATAAGAAGCGAATCATTTATCTTGGACAAACTACATATCCAGGTCTTTTCACGAAGCCTATCATATTTATTCTTATGTGTCTTACGAATCATATTATTAAATTCAGGCCCATAAAGTCCAGAAGGTGAACTCGAAAAATCAATCAGGGACGGATGACAATCGAATGGATCATTGAAATAGAATGAATTGGTGAACTGCAATGTTCCCTTAGCCAGCATAGCCAATGCTCCGTTAACATCAAGATATTTAAACAATTGCCTTCTGAATTTCATAGGTTGGCATTTTAATTATGATTACTTCAATATCCGATCAGTTTATCATTAATAGCACAAAGAATAGACCTTGACAATTTCACTGACATCTTGTCAGTCTTCACAATATCAGAGAACAAACAAACACCGTTTTTCAATTGTGCACATAGGTTTCTAAGTCATAAACAATGAATATCACTACTGGTAGCAAGAGAATCATTTGCATAATTTGCTTCATATTGGAGTTCTGTGAGTGAGTTATTTTACTTTGCCATAATTGTTTGTGATTTATGTGTTTATAATCTTATAATTCCATAATCTTGGGACTCGTTTCTTTTGAGGCTCGAGGTCTTCTTTCTCGGATTTCTTTTCCTGCCCGAAATCAAGATCCGGCCACCTCACTGCCTCCGTTCCATCGTGATATAAAATCATTCTCCTTCCTCCCATCGTTTAAGTGTATCTATCAACCCTTCCGTCACATTCTTGCGACTCTCACTATGTAAAACTTCATAATTAATTTGAATCAGTAGTTAAAACCAAACATCCAGATAGGGACATTCTTTCCTACCGCATATTCAATATTATCTTTCACAATATAGCCCTTGTCAGCATCCTTAAGCTGTCTACCGGTCTTATTGCGGCCACCGACTTCGAATGTTATGCCGTCAACTTCGAAATCCGAAATCTTTGAAGAATATACTGAATACTTCTGTTTCATCCACATTAGGAACATTGTCTCACGGATTGTTCCTTCATCTGACTTGTCAAGTCCAAGCGCATATATAATATTGGAATTGTCCAAATACAGTTTTTCCACTTTCTGCAATATTCCATCCCCAGTAGATTTCTCACGAAGCGCATTGAAAAGACCAGACTTCTCCAGATATTCAATATAGTCAGGAAGAATATTTCTACTGATATCCAGATCCCTTGCGAGTGTCGTATTGTTCGGTTTGTAAGGAACCGACTGGGCAAGCATATACATCAACTTCTTAAGTTTTGCAGAAGCTGCGACGGTCATCTCTGCATACCGAGGAATATCATCTTCGACTGTGGCATTTATTGCCTGTTTCAATTTAATCAAGAAATCCTCCTCAGTGAAATACGGGTAGCAACCATATCGAAGATACTCTTGATAATACTTTATCGGTCTATGTTCACCATATGGGAAATCGACCTTGCCAGAGAGTATATCTTCTAATGAGGATGGCTTAAGATTCCAGCCTTGGGATATATTAAGATACTCCCTGAAAGACAAAACCGGCATTGTGTATTCTATAGTTCTTCGACTTAAGTCCGCCTTTGCACCCTTTTTCAAATCAAGGATAGAGCTTCCAGAATACACAACTTGGAGAAGAGGCAGCTGATCATATATCATCTTTATCTCCGTTGTCCATCCCACATATTTATGAATTTCATCGATATAGAGTTTCTTTCCCCCTCGCTGGAAGAAAGCCAATGCAAGATCATAAATCTTATGACCTGCAAAATAAAAATCGTCAGCTTGAATATACAACGACTCCTCAATATTGTCATACAACTTGATATGCTGAAGAATCATTGTTGATTTTCCAACACCTTTTTGTCCTAAAATACCTATTAACCTATTTTTCCAATTGATACCATCGTGAAACGATCTCACATAATCAGTTGGGGTCAAGTCCAACTGAATTCGGAATGTTTGCAGTAACGCATCCATATTTTTTACACATTATTTAATGCAGCAAATATAACAAATTGCACTAACTTTAGTGCAATTTTAAACAAAAACTGCACTATATTATAAACAATTCCTCTATGCTACTCCAATAGACTCACCAGATCCCGCTTCATATCCTCATCGATTTCGCGATAGCGGGCGAAGGCCCGCCTGTTGTTTATAGTGCTCTCCAAAATAACAGTCCTGTTTACTCCGCATATCCCTTTGAATTGTTTCTCGGAATAAGCTGACAAGTAACTCTTACGGCTTTTTGATTTGATTGAAAAGATATACGTTTTAAAGAATGTTTGCATCATAAAACAGCCTATGAAGCATTCCAGAAGTCACTGGCCAAAAATCAGAAACAAACCACCAGTATCATATAGTTTACTTCAACAACTTCCAGATTCCGCCCTACGTGGACCCTCGTGGACAATTTCACCGTCTGCCACCATCTTAGAAACCGCCTTCTCAATTGTCTTGACAGACAGGTTTAACTTCTCTGCAATTTCTTTTAGGGTAATCGAAGGGAGTTCTCCCATCTCCATCTTAATCCTATCTCGTGTTTCTACCCTACTGTTCTTAAGCCACAAGGTCAACTCAACTCGGTCATCATTCTTGTCAAAATGCTCATTAATCTCAAGATCTGGCCAGTCATTTACCTCCCAACCCTTATTAATGATATCTGCACCGCTTCCCATATGTTCACCACGTCCGATAGCAATAAACATCTTCTGAAGAATTCCATTTCTACATATACTATGTCCTCCTTCAAGAAAGTCTTCCGGAAAAATCAGCATTGTTCCGGGATTAGAGAAATACAACCTGTCCTGATAGCGTTCAATCACGATGCCCTCAAGCATTCTATACTGACAATGTATCAAACAATTACAAAATGCTTCCCGTAAAGCCTCGTGCGCAAGAGTCTCATCCTGTCTAACATCTCCCACTAACTTAAACGGAGTAGGCATGGCTTGGGATAACTTTGGATATACTCGAGAATAAAATTGAAATATATTAGGTACCCAAGTACCATCAGGATATACTCTATCAGTATATCTGATCCGAGGATCCTGGCTCAGCTTTTCCCTATAATCCACAAAATAATGAGGTAATGCGCCTCGGATAGCCAATTCATTACCAAACATCCGCAAAAGCAGCAAAAACCGGATTCGTATGTTATATTTTACTATCTTCGCGAAATGCATCATAAACGATGGCAAAAGAAAAATAAGGACTCTAAAAACTGACCACATGAAAATCAGCAGACTTCTTCTTGCATGCTTAGCGGCTGCAATTGTATCATCCTGTGCCACATCCAAATACATAGCACCTGGCACACAGACAATTACCGGTATCGCAGTCCTCTCACCGGCGTCGGTACAGGGGCATATAAACGCTGCCGGACAACTGGAGTACAGTGACTCCGTATCCGCCGTTTCCGCAGAAATTCTCGCCAAGACACTTCAGGCTGCAGTGCCGGGAGTGACCGGACATATAAATGCAGATTATCAAGGGGCCTTCGAAGGACTGGCCGGACCAATCAGGAGCCTGGCCGGACTCAATGCCAAATCTGCTCCATATGCAAACATGCCCGACCAGCTTGACAGCCTTCTCCGCTCAGGAGGATACAGATATGGTTTGATTGCATTTTCGGAAGGTTTCACACGGGACAAAAGCAACTGGTCAAAAGGAGTCGCAAAAGGAACGGCAATAGCTGTCCTCACCACAGTCCTGACACTCGGAATGGTTTCCGTATATTCGTTTCCGCTCAAATTCAAATCCGACATATATGTAGCAATCTGGGATTCAGAGACAAGCCAGATTGTCTTCTACAACAAATCCTTAAAAGAGGCGGACCCGACAAATGAAAAACATGTGACCAAGCAGATTGACAAAATCATGAAGGCTTTCAGGCGATAACCTATGGACATCCACAAACAGATGAATATTACAACGTGCAAGGCAGTACGCTTCATATGAATCATACTGCCTTGCAACACATTGAATAACAATTCATTACACAGCCACGACAAACACGGTTTACTCCACCAGCATGAACTCTATCTTCTGATTCTTGACGATAACCCGATATTCGCCAGGCTCCAAAAAGCGGTTGCCGTCAACATCGACAAAACTGAGGTCACGCCACGGGTCTATCTCGAAGCGGAACACGCTGCTTTCACCGGCTTTTATCAGGCGTTTTTCAAAGAATTTCAGTTCTTTTACAGGGCGGGCTATGGAGCAATACGGGTCGCATATGAACCAGTGAACCGTCTCCATTCCGTCAACATCGCTTGTATTAGTCACCGTCACCTCCGCCACGATTTTCTCTGAAGCTGAAACGCTGTCACAGGACAGAGTCACAGGAGAATAAGAGAACTCACTATAGCTCAGGCCGTGTGCAAACTCGTACATAGGCTCACTCGTGATATCCTTGTAAAGGCCCTGAGTGCCCCTTCTGCCGCTGTTACGGCGATTATAATAAATCGGAATCTGACCTGTCGTGTAAGGGAATGTGACAGGAAGTTTCCCTGAAGGATTGTAGCGCCCGGACAAGATACCGGCCACAGCATGTCCTCCCATCGTGCCCGGCTGCCATATCTCAAGCATAGCATCAGCCATAGGCTCAATCCTCGCAAGGTCAAGTGGACGTCCGCTTGAGAGCAGTACAATGACAGGCTTTCCTGCGGCATGCACAGCGGCAAGCAGCTTTTCCTGAATCACCGGCAATGCTATGGAAGAACGGGAACAGTTCTCTCCGCTCCAGTCCCTTTTCTCACCAAGGCACAGAATGACGGCATCGCAAGACCCGGCAGCACCGAAAGCCTCAGCAAAACCAGACTCATCGGAACCCTCAAAATCGCATCCTTTGGCCAGGACAAACTCGGCCTTGTCACCAAACTCCTTGACGAGGGCATCGTAAATGCAAGTTATCTCATCAACCCTTCCGCGGCCGGCCCAATTGCCCATAAGAGGCGCACTGTCAAAGGCCACAGGACCGATTACGGCTATCCTTGCCCCATCCGGACGCAGAGGCAGCAGCCCGCCGGCATTCTTCAGCAGCACCATCGTCTCCTGTGCGACATTCTCTGCAAGGTCAAGATATTCCGGAAGAAGCAGCCTCTCGTCCTCAGGAACTTCGGCAATATACGGATTCTCAAAAAGACCGAGGCGGAATTTCACCCGGAGTACCCTGCGCACCGATTCATCAAGAAGCTCCATACTGACTTTTCCCTCACGTATCAGCTCAGGCAGATATTTCCTGTAAAGGTCATCAACCATATCCATCTCCACACCGGCATTGAAAGCGAGCCTTGCGGCTTCCTTGCCGTCAGGGGCAACACCCTGGTTTACTATCTGCTTCACTGCGTCCCAGTCCGACACCACGAAACCGTCATGTCCCCATCTTTTTTTGAGAACTTCAGTCAGCGTATAGGCATTGGACGTCGCCGGAACACCGCTTATGAGATTGAAAGAACTCATGAGCGTGGCTGCACCGGCCTTTACACCTGCCTCGAAAGGCGGCAGATACGTATCCCAAAGGCTCTGACGTGATATTTCCGTCGGAACATAGTCACGACCGGCCTCAGATGCCCCATAGCCTACATAATGCTTGAGACAAGCCGCTACAGTGCCTTTCTTTGCGAGGTCATCGCCCTGGTATCCCTTCACTGCAGCCGCACAATATACCGAAGCCGCATACGGATCCTCGCCATAACCTTCCGAAATACGCCCCCATCTGCCGTCACGGGCGACATCAACCATCGGAGAGAATGTCCAGTCAACACCGGAGGCATTGCACTCGGCAGCAGCCACCGAACATGACCTCTCCACAGCAGACGGATTCCACGACGCCGCCTGGGCGAGAGGAATCGGGAAAATGGTCCTGAACCCATGTATCACATCGTAACCGAAAATCATAGGTATCCCCAGGCGTGAATTTTCCATTACATGTCGCTGCAAGGCATTCCTCATGGCTGCATCGTCATGTATATAAATCACCGAACCCAACTCGGCAGGTATCTTTTCAACCGTTTCCCCGATATTGTTGACATTGTCATTCACCCCGACCATATACTGGTTCAGCTGAAGCACCTTCTCCTCCATAGTCATCCTTGAAAGCAAGTCCTCAACACGCATTTCCACCGGAGCGGAAGCGTCCTTATACAGGATATTCTCCGGCATGTCCCTGAGAGACGTGACCTCAAAAGGCCTGAGCACAGCCTCATGGGCGGCCCTCTGAGCTATCCTCTTGCCATCCTCAGACAGCCCCTCCGGACAATAGGCATTTCCCAGGACACTTCTTCCGGCAAGTGTCCCGTACCATGCGCATGCCGCCGCATACCGCCCTATCAGCTTGTCAAGATGATAGCCGTCACGTGTAACATGGTCTCCCATATAGGATGTACGCAGATTCTGCACAGCGGTTCCCGACGGCACTATCGTCTTTATCTTCTGTGACTTCGCCGCCTTTTGCACTGCATCCGTTATGGCCGCCCACATCCTCATCTGGTCACGTCCATAATTGCTAAATCCGCTATGGCGGGAATCACCCTGATATGCCCATGTCTGGTGCAATATGAATTTCGTCTTTTTCGGCACCCTTTCCCTTACATATGACACAAGCTCAGGCAAAGATGCCTCCCAGGTCTCATAAAGCCCGGAAAGCGGACTGGACTGCTGAAAGCTGACATAATCCCAATCCTCGTCAGCAAGGGCCTCGGACAAAGCCACCTTGTCCTTCTGCACCCTGATGCCTTCCTTGCCCGTCTTGCGGTAACGGTATTCCGCCTTGTCAGCACGCGCATTTCCGAGATGCCTTTCAAGCGGACAGCCGGGGATATACATGTTGCCTATTATCAGAGTCTTTCCGTCAGACGCAGCGATGTCCCACAGATAATTCTCCACTGCATCCTCGGAAAAACTGTTCCCGATAGCAAGTATCCTTATGGCACCGTCACCACCTTTGCAATACGCAGACGTGGCCACCGACCACATGAGAGCCATAATGAGGCCTGTAATCAATTTTCTGAAATTCATATCATTAATATTAATCATTTACGATAAATCTCTCCTAATCCATTTGCACCCTTATACCGACCAAAGCGAGCTTTGGGGAAGAAACAGACGGTGACTTTGATTAATCCGGCTTCGCAAATATATCAAACTCCATCATATTTTCCCAAAAGAGGAACATTCATCCGGAACCCGTCAGGCAGGACATTCCGAAGCAGAACAACAATATGCTACAAATCAATGTTTTACAATTTGACGATGCCCCAAAAACGGGGAATCGCATTTATACAACAAATTGACGATAAAGTAGTTACGCTCCACGATTGACAGGCACTCCCCATACCGTTCACTCGCCGCGGGATATGGACGCATACCAGTCACGCATGATATACCACGCCTTCTTGCGCTGTCCGCGGTCAGAGACAAGTCCCTTGCGGTTCCATCCGTCCTGGTTCGAAGGATGGAAGCGGTATGGCGACCGGAAATCGAACAATACCCACGGAGACACTCCCGCAAGATTCGGGATATGGCGGAACATCTCCAAATTGTCACGATAGAGCCGGGCCTGATAGTCCTCGCTCCATGAACCAGCCATTTCATCGGAACCTGACTGGCCGTAAAGAGCCTCTCCGCCGAACTCGGAAATTATGAGCGGCTGTCCAGCAGCCACATCCCAAACGGCATCTGACGGATTGACAGGCCACGGATGATACCAGCCCATATATTTGTTCACGGCAACCACGTCAAGATTTGAGATAAAGTCATCATGCATCTCGAAATGTCCCGTGGACTTTTCAAAATAAGCAAGGTCAAATGCAGCCACATAAAGCCTTGTGGCATCAATTGAGCGTCCTGTATGAAGAAGCGAATCCAGAAACGCATTGCGCTCGGCAGAAGGCTTTGTCTCATTGGCTACTCCCCAATATCCCACAGCACAGCGGTTCCTGTCGCGGTATATCATCTCGGACAGCATTGTCTGCGCCTTTGCACGCGTACCCTCATCCGTAAAATTGATTCCCTGCCATACAGGAATTTCCTCCCACAGCAATATGCCCATCTGCTCAGCAAGCCGGACCGTATATTCATTCTGCGGATAGTGGGCCAGCCGGACCATGTTCACGCCTAACGCGGCAGCCTCGGAAAGCAGCATAGAGGCGTCAGCCTGAGAAAAGGCACGTCCCATCCGCTGGGGTATTTCCTCATGGAACGAAACACTGCGCATAAAAACCGGCTCACCATTCACAAGTATCCGCTCGCCCTCGGCCACGATATTCCTGAAACCTATTTTCTCGCAGACCCTGTCTGTTTCTCCGCTTACGGAAACATCATACAGCTTAGGGGCGTCAGGCGACCATCTTTTCAGTTTTTTCACCCTGAACGACACTTCACCGCAACCGGATGCGTCCGTCATTATGGCCTGACGTACCTTAAGTTCAGGAATCTCCACGACGACCTCCCGCTCAACTTCGCATGAAAGCTTTACAGAAGCATGTATCAGGTCCGGCTCATTTTTGTCAAGCCTGATGAAATAATCTTCTACAAACACCTGCGGAACTGAAACGAGCATAACGTCACGTGTTATTCCCCCATAGTTCCACCAGTCGAAATTCATGGCAGGAATCGCATCCGGAGTCCTCCGGTTGCTCACCTCCAGGCACAGGAAATTATCCTTGTCCTTCAGAAGCCCCGTAACTTCCACCTGAAAAGGAGTGAAGCCGCCCTCATGGGAAGCTATCAGTTCGCCGTTCAGATAGACCATGCACCTGTAGCTTACCGCCCCGAAATACAAGAATGTCCTTCCGGTCGCCGTAATTGCAGCGGCTTCGGAATCCTGATTGCGGAAAGAATTGGGGGTTGGCGCATCGAAATGCCTGGCATACCACATCGTACCTTCGTAATATTTAAGTTCGGGATACTGGGAGTTCCAGTCACCGGGCACATCAAGACGCATTGCCCCGTCAAACGAATACTCATAGAACTCCTCGTTTGACTGCGGTTTGCGGTTTTTGTAAACCTCCATTTTCCGGCCCTGGTCATAAAGGTCCGTGAAAGCGCTCCATTTCCCGTTGAGCAGCACATAGTCCCTTCCATAGACATTTGTCATGAAAGGAGCCGCCTCCATAACCGCCGACGTCACTATCGCCGCAGCCGCAAGCATGCATTTCAGAAACATGTTCTTTAAAACTCTCATTTTATCGTAAACCACAACTGTTTAAAAATCAACATTTTACTCAAAGACGGTTCCCCAAAACAAGGGAATCGCGTTTCAGCAATACACTAATAATCAAAGCATTACGCACACAGACAGAAGTACACCAGGATGAGCGTATCCAGACGGAAGCACGCACAGACGGAACACCATCCGGCAGCCAAGCCTCCTAACGCCGCCCAGCAGGCCGCATAATCCTGTAACGGTACATCGCAAACGAGTTCTGCGAAGGCAATGCAAAGCGCACTGAGCCGCCGTCACCTGTCTGAGCCACAAAAGACTCTCCGCTCCCAAGGACCGGCTCAAATGACACCTCCGCACCTTCCGGCAGCCATGTCCTGACAGACTGCCCGGCACAATCCGAAGCTTCCCTGTAAATCAGCATATACCCGCTCAGCTCATCAACAATCGACTGGAAACCTGTCCATGAACGTCCCGAAGGCTCATCGCCAACAGGGAAAATCATCCCGGAATGGAAATCAGCACTCACCTCCTTGTATTTGTCCACAAGAGAGCGGACAGAAAACGCCTCCTCCGGCAGATTGGAAGCCTCCATCCAAGCAAGAGGCTGGCCCGCCATAGCCGTGGCGAACAGATAGTCAAAACCATAAACTGACGGCGCAAACGGGTCGCCCTCATATTTGTCCGCATTCCTCCATTTGTTCAGGAACTCGACCTGTATCCTTTCGGCCGGAACATATTTGGAAAGCATCCAGACATTGCGCAAAGTCTGATAAGGATAATAATTTCCCCAATCCGTATAGCGGTTTTCCAGAAAAATGTTGCCGTAGCCGCAGAAAGTGTGATAGCCTCCGCGACGTCCTGCCGTAGCATCGAGATTGAACATGACATTGTTGCCGGTACGCTCCAGGACATTCCCGAAAAGCCTGTGCAGATTGGCCTCCGCCTTTTTCGAAGGCACTGCAAGCCCGTCTATCTTGAATACACGTATCCCGTACTTCTCATAAAGTCCCACAAGCACATCCGCATCTTTCCTCCAGTCCTCAAAGTCATTCTGCACGCTCGGATTGAACCAAAGTCCGACCTCCACACCGAGCTGCCTGCCCTTTTCGACCACAGGGGAAAGTCCACGCGGATATTTCACAGGGTCTGGCGTCCAATAGTCCGGATTGTCATGTATATTTTTGAAAGTACCTTTAGCCAAGGCCGAATTGGGACTTTTTCCTGCCTGCCAGCCGTCATCTATCTGGAAATGAGTCATTCCCAAACGGGCTGCTTTCCCTATCTCCTCCAGACAGAAGCCCTCATTCACCTTGGTATCCTGGCTGCGGTCGCCCCAAGTGTTCATCATGACCATCTCATCCCTGAGGGGAAGATGTCTCCTAAGCTGCTTCTGATACGACCTCAGGGCCTTCAGCGCAGAAAGCTCACCGTCAGAGAATACTCCTGTGACACATGAATACACCTTGGTCCACTCAGAAGGACTTACATCAGATGGAACGATTCCGAGCCCCGTAACTGAGAAATGTCCGAAATCTGCCGTGAAGTCCGCCCCAGGATATGCCAGCTGCGTTGCAGAGCACGGAGCTTCCTTCAGAAAAAAGAAACCGTCACCCGACACGCCATCCCTGACAAAAAGCAGGTTGCCCCTGTAAGAACTTTTCCTGTATGACAGCACATCCCTCTCGGCGACAAGATTATTGTTCCAGTCTGTCACGTCCCAGAACTCCACAGCCTTCGCATGCCAGTGATTCCCGCCAAAATCAAGCTGGTCAAGCACAGCGGAAACAGGCCTTGTCTTCATATCTGCTGCAGATTCTATGTTCTTCCTGTCGGCAGCCGAGACCTCCTTTGAAGAAGCAAGGCCGGCCAGAGTGCCGTTCAGCCATGTATCGCAGGCTATGGCAGGCACATCGGCATATACACGGAACTCACGGCGAACATTCAAATCCCCCAATGAATACCTGACAATAACCTTGTGGAAAGCCGGGCTGATTTCATCGGCAGGAACATTCTCCGCCACATATGATGCGCCAGTACCGGCATGCAGGCCGCCAGAAATGGAAAAGTCAGGTCTCAACGAGACACTCTTGCGCAAAACTCCCGTATTCTTGTCATATATGCTGCAAGTCATCAGATTTCCACCGTTCCACAGATATTTCCTCTCAATGAGCCTGTTTCCGATTACAAGAGTATCACCGTCCATTCGGCTGTATCCGGATGCCGCTGGAGCATCCAGAAGCCTGTTCGGAAGATTGAAATCCTGGTCATTCAGTCCTTCTCTCCTGCCGGCTCCTTCCTTCATCATGGCCTTAAGCTCATCAAGATGACTTTCATATACCCCGCGCGGAGAACATCCGTTCCTGCGGCATATTGAAGCGGCCATTCCTACAACCTCGCCCATCATGCCAGTAGTACGCATAACACGCACTGTACCGAGAGCAACATGCGTAACGCTTATATTGCGTCCTGCCATGAACAGGTTGTCTATATTCCTGGAATACAGGCATCTGTAAGGTACGGCATAAGGATAAATCCAGTTATGTACAGTCGCCGCCTTGAACTCGTTTCCGGGAAATGCCGCCGAATTGGCCGGGTCAGGGAAATGCAGGTCTATCGCCCAGGTGGCAGTGAACGAAGCGTCATCATAAGGAATATTACGGTCTATGTCATTCTGGGAAAGCACATGATCACCCATCAGACGCCGTGACTCACGCTTGCCGGAAATGTAGCCTACCCATCCGAGCGAGCGATTCCGCCAACGTGAATTGTCCCTCAGACCATTCTTCAGGAAGCTCCAGTTGGAATATACCACCAAGAGTCCATAGTCACGGATTCTCTCGGCATCCTCAATCTGGTCGAGATTCATTCCGGTCTCCCATTTCCACTCTCCCATTGTAACTTTCTCGCAATTGTCCTCATTGAATTGCACTCCGTATGAAAATTCCGGGAAAGACGCCGGCTGTCCCATATCTTCCGAATACCATTGTATGGAAGCTCCCATGGTCATCCCGTCAGCCTCTTCAGGGGCAAGCGACTCACCGTATTCACTCCGGGCCTCACGTCCCATCCTGAAATCCGCACCGGCAAGAAAGCCTATGCTCCCGTCTCCTGTGCAGTCCGAGAAAAGCGGAGCCTCAAGCCAATGCTCTTCTCCCGTCATGATATGGCGTATCAGCACAGCTTCTATCCTGTGGCCGTCCATCCTCACTTCCACAGCCCTGTAATTCGGATAAAGCGTGATTCCATCCTCGGCGTCAATGAAATCCTGTTTCCTGCCGTCCTCGTAATATTCCGCAGGCTTGGCATTACCGGCCTTAGTATGGCCAAATTCACGTATCATGCGGCCAAGTCCCTCATTAGGACCGACTTCCGCATAACCTCCAAGATGCACGCGCACCTCCGAACTGTTGTTGCCACCGAGCACCGGACGGTCGTTCACAAGCGCCACCTCCAGACCGTTGCGGGAAGCGGCTGCAGCGGCACACATACCGGCGATTCCTCCACCTACGACAACAAAATCATATTTCTTTGAATCCGGGGCAGGACATCCCGACACGGAACGTCTGAAAGAACGGAGAGCATCCCCACCGTCAGGCAGTTCCGCATGGCGGTCCCTGGTAAGGAACAGCGCATCACACCTGCCGTCAAAGCCCGTCAGGTCACACAAGGACAACACGGCCTCCCCTTCCGGAAGCCTTGCCTTTCCGGCATACTGCCACATCCAGCCGTCACCGGTCCCGCCAAGCTCATTCTCCAGTTTCATGCCGCCAATCTTCACCGCAAATATTCCCGGCCCATCTTGCGAAGTCCATGGAGACGTCCAGTTGTAAGTCCTCACATAGACATGCCAGGTCCCTTTCGAAGGTATGCTTACCGATGTTACCGCATCAGCCACAGGCACCCCGAGCCCGTGGGCAATCAGATACGGGGAACCCATCTTATCCATAAACTGCTGGTCAACGGCCCATCCTCCCTTCTCACGGAAACTCTCAGCCTCCACAAGAATCCCCTGGGCAAAGGCAACTGCCCCGCACAGAAAGAAAAGCAGCACCGCCAATATTGTCCTGTCCCTCATAAACACCGTTCCTTTTCAGATAAAATCAATCAATATGAATCACCGAAGACAAAGGCAGGTCGGCAGAAGAGCCTCCGGCCAAAATCATGAAATCGCCCGGTTCAACGCGGAAGTCATGAATATCAACATCATAGAAGGCAAATGCATCCTTTTCAAGAACCACGCTGACACGCCTTGTCTCACCCTTGCGCAGAAATACCTTTTCATATCCCTTGAGTTCCTTGGCAGGCCTTTTCACAGACGATTCACAATCCCGCACATAGACCTGCACGACTTCCGAAGCATCCGTCTTGCCGGAATTCCTCACGTCAATCTCCACAAGGACTCTCCCGTCCCCAAGATTCCTGACTGACATTCCGGAATATTCAAAAGTGCTGTAGGACAAGCCATATCCGAACGGATACTCAGGGGCTATTCCGCTGCGGTCGTACCCGCGGTAACCCACGAATATGCCCTCATTATATTCGACATGCCTTGACTGCTTGGCATTCTCATAATAGCTGTGGCGCACAGGATTGTCATCCCAGCTCTTCTCGATGGAAATAGGAAGCTTGCCGCTCGGAGAAACCTTGCCCGTAAGAATCTCGGCAAGGGCTGTTCCCCCTTCCTGGCCAGGATACCATGCCATAAGTACCGACCTGACATTTTCAGACCATCCGCGAAAATCCACACCTCCGCCGGCATTCACCACTACAGTCACATTCCCGTGTGATGAAGCGACACGGTTTATAAGCCTTTTCTGCTCAGCAGGAAGCGAAAAACTCCTGTCAAAGCCCTCACCCTCGCTGTTGCTGTCGAAACCTGCGCAAAACACCACATGGGAAGCCCCCGAAAGACTTTCTTCAAGTAGTTTCTCATTCATGATTCCGGCCTGAAGGCTTACCGTAGCCTCTCCGGCATTGTCGAAATACTCAAACCTTATCTTATATTTCCTGCCAGACTCGACATCAAGAAAGGCGGACCTTGAAGAAAGGGAATGATTGCCCCAGTCGCCTCCGAGCAGAACACCGTCAACAAAAAGGCGGTATCCGTCATCCCCGCTCATCAAAAAGCGCACGACACCATCCTTTTCAGCCTTATAGACACCTTCCCATGCCACAGAGAATTTGTCATCCGGGATTCCCTTTGCAGGAGAACCGTATTTCCAGAAAAAGCTTACATTTTTGTCTATGCGTGACATGACAGGCTCTCCCTTGAATCCCAAAACAGGCCAATAAGTACCTCTGAACCCTTTTTCCGTCATGCCCTCGTCAGCAAATATCTCGGATGAAATGTCCTCATAAAGCATCCCGTCAGAAAGCAGGGCAACATTTTTCGCCCCCTTGGCAGCGGCAAGTCCTTGATATGCGGACACGGCCCTGATAGGAGTCACGAAACCGCTTCCCCCGCCTGTAGCCACACGGTCGGCATTCGGTCCCATGACAAGCACCCGCCCTTTTTTCAAAGGCAGATTTCCGCCGTCATTCTTAAGAAGCACGATTCCCTCGCGGGCCACGGCAAGAGCAGCCTCACGTGAATATTCGCAATCTTCGTCAATGGATGTGTCAGCGCCACGTGGACCGTCAAGCATGCCGAACGAAATCAATGTCTGCAGGATATGCTGCACTTTAAGGTCTATGTCCTCTTCGCGCACGATGCCGCTGTCTATCGCAGCCTTGAGCCTCTCTTCAGTAAAGAACACCCCTTTCGGCATCTCAAGGTCAAGTCCTCCGTTTGCGATTCCGGCAGCGGAATAAGTGGAAGTCCAGTCCGACATGACGATACCGCGGAAACCCCACCTGTCCCTGAGCACATCCACGTTCATCCATCTGTTCTCAGTGGCATGCACCCCGTTCACCGGATTGTAGCTGTCCATCACAGCCCCGACACCGGCCTCCCGGACAGCCTTGCGGAAAGGAGGGAAATAGATTTCATTAAGAGTCCTTTCGTCCACATCCGAGCTGACACTGTGGCGGGCGTATTCCTGGTTATTGGCTGCAAAATGCTTCACGGTCGCCATTACGCCCTCCTCCTGCATTCCTATGATATAATGCTTGGCAGTCTCACCTGAAAGATACGGATCTTCTCCGAAATATTCATAGTTCCTGCCGCACATAGGAGCGCGGTAGATGTTGACTCCCGGGCCGAGCATTATATCGACTCCCCTTGCACGGGCATCCATTCCAAGTCCATGTCCGAGACGCTCTACAGCCCCGCGGTTCCATGACGCTGCCGAACAGATGCCGCAAGGATACAATGTGCTTTCAGTATTGTTGCGCACACCGCACGGCCCGTCCGCCATCCTTATCTCCGGAATCCCGAGCCTCGGAACGGCACGGATATAAAATGACTTCAGACCGCTGATGTAGGAAATTTTCTCCTCAAGGGTCATCCGGCCGACAATTTCGGCCGCCCTGGCTTCATCTTCCCCGGAAATGACATGTACCTCCCGGGAGCCGTTCCCGGTTTCAGACCGGGAGAAGTCCGCCGCACCTGCTCCGATGCCGGCCACTGCCATAAATGAGCAGCACAAAAATGCATATATAAAATGTCTCTTCATCCTTTTATTATTATACGGGCCTGACGCACATACGCTTGAAGCAGCCGCCCCGGCCGGGTCTCACTTGCCGTGCAGGACGGACCGAATCATGTCCGGGCCTTTCTGCCGCCAAAAATATCATATAACTACTAACTTTTAAACTAAAACATAATCAAAATGCTGACATATCCGTGACAGAATAAGGATTCTGCACGGCATTGTGAGCTGCCGAGCGGGCGATTCTGCGCTTGTCCGCATTCACCGAAGACGGAGCATAGCCGTTATCTTCCGCATTTTTGCCTGAAATCGCCTCATACCATGTGCATGCCGCCGTATAACGTCCGAATGTCGTCTCAAGATGATATCCGTCCCTGTTGAAAGTGTCTCCGAGTGAAGATGTGCGTCCGTTCTGCACCGCAGTCCCGGAGGGAACCAGCAGGTCGAATGAATATGCCGGATTATCCATGACTTTCTTCGCGACATCCGAAATGGCAGCATACATCGTCATCTGGTCATTGCCGTATTTCGGAAAATCAGCATGGTCGGAAGTTCTGGAGTATGCCCAGGTGGAATGCCATATCATTTTCACATCGGAACGGGAGCGGGAACGGACATAATTCAGAATCTCAGGCAGATAAGGAGAGCATGTCTCATATTTGCCGGAAAGCCCGCTGGCCTGCTGCAGACTCACATAATCCCAATTCTCATCCGCAAGGGCCTCTGATATGCTTACATTCTTCCTGTTGGTCTTCTGTCCCTTGACAATCTTGCGGTACTCATATGCCGCCTTGTCAGCGCTGATATTGTTGAAGTGCTTCTGAAGGTCGCACCCGCCGATATAAAGATTGCCTATTATGACTTCCTGGCCGTCATTTCTGAAAAGTTCATAAAGATACTGCTCCACGGCGTCCTGCGAGAAGCTGTTGCCTATTGCGAGAATACGTAGCACCCCGTCCCCTTCATGGGCAACCTCCACGGAAGCCCTTGCAGAGACCTGCTCACATTCGGCAAGATAGACAAGAATTACCGCCCGGCCGCCTTTCAGGGCTTTCAAAGAGGCCTTGTCGCCTTCAGACGTCACAGAAACGACCGTAGGGTTAAGCGACATCCATTTATATGTCGCAGCAGCTGAAGAAGCACCGGAAAACGCAACCGAAACCTGGGCAGATTCCCCCACCGTCATGTTTTCTGGCACTCCGGAAAGCACAAGCGAGAGACCCTCATAAGGATTGGCCTTGGTGCAGGACACTACCACGGTCAACACGATGGCGACCATAGCCAAAGTCCTGCACACCAGGCCGCGCAATATCTTTTTTGTCATATTCATACTGCACTACTGGATAAGCTTCACCCTCATATTCCTCAAATCAAGGATGAACTTGACTTTTGTAGCCTGGAAATGAGGAGTATCACCGTCATAACGGTCCACCGGATGGAAATATTGTCCCCTCTGCCAGTCAGAACCTCCGGACATCGGCGTCCACTCACCGACATTTATCGGCGCGGCAGTATCTTTACCTCCGTTAATAGAGACACACAGACTCTTGTCGCTTGGAGCAAATGTATAAATACGGCTTACGTTTATTGATTCCTTTCCCTCTGCGATTACTTCAAAATCAGCAGCAGAAACTCCTGTCTTGAAGTTCACCCTGGTAAAATTCAGGGCATCGCCCTTATAGTACAGAACCTGAGGGTCAGCTGGAGACTGCTCCAAAGCAACCGCCTTGCCGCTCCAAGAAATGTCACCATACAGATAAATCTTGTCAGTGATTGTCGTTTTCAGAGTTCCGTTAGCCTCAAGATTATTTATATGGAATACGGCAGACCATGGCTGAAGATCAGTTGCCACGTCATAAATGGTGATTTCACCGGAAGCACGGTTCAGGACAACACGGTATTTTCCGTCCGAAGGGATGGCCCAATGCCTGCCGGAATCCACGAAATCCTGATCAAAAGCCAAAGCCTGTCCAGCACTGATGTCTGTACCTTCTGACGGAACCACCGCACCGAGTACGGCATTCTCACTGTCAAGCATGGCCACATGCATTTCTCCGGCCTCCAGGTCGCCATAGAACGCGAAAACATCCTCATTCTCAAGCGTCTGCACCATCTCTACCTGAGCTTCTCCAGCAGTTGTTCCTCCAATCATAAACTTGGCCACAGAGGCAAGGTCAACATCCTCGAATATCACATCATCAGCTCCATTCTGCACGACTCTCACCGAATAGGCCTCACCCTGCACAGGAACGATGCTGATTAGGGCAGTACGCCTTGCTCCTTCATTGGCATCCACAACAAAGCTCACGACCTCAGTAATGACAGCCCTGGTCTGCGGAGCCATGCGAATCCAGTCAACATCTTCCGGAATGGAAACGGAATACTCCAGATTGGTCGTGACGGTTATGTTCAGATTTCCTCCTTCCTTGGCAATCTCCTGCGCATCAACGACATATGCAAACTCACCTGCCTCAAACGTGATGCAGACAGCCTTAATGGAAGAATCCGAATTCCTGATTGCCTTCAGTATAACATAGCCGTCCGCCGGAAGTTCAGCCGGAGCAGTCACGGAGACAGCGCCCTCTTTCAGAACAGCCTCATATCCTCCGTGAGTCTCGACAAAAACACGGGTGGAAGCATCTGAGCCGACCACCTCGAACGGAATGTCCACGGTCTCGCCAGGCATGATTGCGGCAATGTCAGAAGCCACCTCTATACGGAATCCGGCCTCGATAGGCAGCCTGTAAGACTTGTCCGGGTTTGAGGCAAGCACTATGGTAAGATAGCCGTCCTCAACAGTGACACTCCTGAAGAAAGAGTCACCTCCCGCCGAGCCTACCGCAAGCACATAGCCTCCGTTCTCGTCAGTAATCCTCTTCGGCTCCTCATTCTCATCATATTTCACAGTCCAGTACCCCTCAGCATCAACTCCGAATATAGGCGTCTTTCCCGCGGCACCGTCTGCTCCGTCCGCGCCGTCCTCTCCCTTCTCACCGTCATTTCCGGCAGCGCCGTCGTCACCTTTGTCTCCCTTGTCGCCTTTGTCACCCTTTTCTCCGACCGCTTTCACAGGCTCACCGTCCGAAAGAATCCTCTTGCCGTCAAGAGTCCAGTAGCCCTCCTCGTCTATGCCGACATCCAGAAGGACAGGGCCATTCTCTACGGTAATATTATGCACAGAGCCGTCTCCAAGCACGATAGTATATACGTTTCCTTCCTGACGGATTTCCTTAACCGTCTGGCCGGACTGGCTGAAAGCCTGCAAGGCCTTGACATTCTCATTGAGAGCCATTACGGAATTTATCATGGAAGCCATCTTCTCTTCAAGAGTGTCAATGCGCTCCTCGATTCCCGAAAGATCCGTACAGGAAATGCCAAGCCCTGCCGCAGCTATTGCAGATGCAAAAAACAAAAATACCTTTTTCATATTCAGTGTAATCAATTATGTGTTTCTCATTTCATTATTCAGCGGTAACGGTGAACGTCCCTGCGCGCACCCAGCCGGTGTCAGTCATTTGGCTTGCCGCAACAGCCGCACGGATTCCTATCCTGTTGTCCTCCGTTGTGTCCACGATGCCGACTCCCCAAGTGTATGCACCGACGGCCACACCCTTTATGTCAACATCGAACGTATATGACGTAACCTCGCCTTTCAGCCACTGCGAAAGATCAGTCTGTTCATCAACAAACACCTTCACAGGCTCTCCCTTGCTGTCCAAAAGGGCAAAGGCGACCTTGTACTTGTAATTCCACTGCCTTATATTCACAGGACAATAGCCCCACCCGAGATTTGCCCAGCTGTGCCCCAATGTGACGCGGCTTGAGAAAGTTCCTGCGGACGGTACGGAAACCTGCGTCGGATAGAGACGGTAGCCTCCCTCGGCATTGAAACGCTTTACAAGAGAGAAAGAGTTCTCAAACCATGACTTGGTCTCGCCGCCTACACGGAAATCCATCATATTGACCTTTGCTTCCATGGATGCCTGGAACTCTCCTTCGCGCACATCCTCCGGATGGTCCTTACGGTATCCAGCCGGGTCATTCCAATACGAATGGCTGCTCACGATATATCCTCCCTCCATCAGTATGGGAAGCTTGTTGCTCCATTTCATCACATATCCCTTCTCCCAGTCATTATAGCCCCAGTCCTGGTTGTTCATGCCGAAGGCATCTGAACGGAGGCAATAGCCGTTGTCTATGGCTATCTGAAGCACATCCTCGCTGTCCGGCTGAGGAGACTTGCCCTCACTGACAGGATGTCCTATCTGGCGGTGGTAATTGATGACCAGCGGCACCTTCGTGAAATTTTCCGCATAAAGTCCGGTAATCCACTCCATCGTCTCGGCCTTGTATTCCGAGGTCCTGGAAGTCACGGCATTGTTCTGCTCATAACATACATTGTGTCCCTCACCCCATTTGCCGAGCCCGTATCCGTCTATGAAAGCAGTCTTGGCCGGGTCATTGAAATAAGCCGCAAATGCCTTTATGAACTCCTCGTAATGCTTCCTCCACACCGGGTCTATGGCAAGCGGAGTCTTCCTGTCCGGAAACCTGCTGTCAGAAAGCCAATATTCGGCTCCCGCGTCAAACACGAACTGGGGAGTGTTCTCCCTCTGGTCACGTCCGTCAACAACCACCCTGAACGCTATCGGAAGCTTCAGTTCCTCAGCCCTCTTGACCAATTTGTATATATCGCTCGTAGGGTCGTTCCAGGCATATACGCCTTTTTCCGGGTTCAGGTTTTTCCAACCGGTGCGTATATAGCATGCAGAGGCATAGTCCCTGACAAGCACCTCTTTCCCGAGGTCAGCCACATAGACCTTCGTATCGAAATATGACGGGTCAGCCGTTCCGGAGACATACATTACCCATCCGTTGAGCGGATTCCTGAGCACGGTCGTCCTGTCCGGGCTTATCTTCACCACCACATTTCCCTCTATTTCAGCAGGGTTTCCTCCAGTTACCGCCGGCTCCTTGCCGCAGGCACATGCTGAAACGGCAATCGCCGCAAACATCAAAACAGCATTCTTGATTCTATATCTCATCTTAAATTCATTTTTGATTTGCCTGCAGGCAGCCCCCAAGGCTCCTGGGACTCCGGGAACACCGGCAGGCAACTCTTAAATCCAAAGTCAAATCATCAGTCAAAACGTATCATGTTGTTTCTGACATCTATGGTAATCTTTCCGAGTTTGGCCCCTCCGGCGGCAGGTTTCCATTTCCTGTTGTTCACAGCCTGGGCCATCGGAAGCCATTCACCCATAGTCAGCTCTATGTCGGCCGTAACAGCGACACCAGGCTCCGTGGCAGGCACGAATGCAAGAACTTTCGATATGAAATTCGTCGCGCTGTCCTTGTTAGGGTCGTTTCCGCCGGAATCCAGCTGTTCAAGCTCGACCTCGGAAACATTCTGGGCCACCTTTATGCAGAAGCCGTCGTTGATTGTGAAAGACGAGCCCTGCCATATCAGAATCTGCGGATCTGTCTTGGAAACCACGAACGGGAACGCCTTGCCTTTCCAGCTGTCCCAACCGGTCATGGTGTTGATATAATAGTTTCCGGCCCCGAGAGTCTTCGTGAGAATCCAATTCTGCTTGTTCTCATATCCGAACTCCACTGTCAGAGGCTCAAGCCTGTTCTTAGGAGAGAAGAATCTGACAGTCTTGTTCTCGATGTCTATAATCACACGCCACCAGCCCTCTGCAGGAATGTTCCATGACGGAATCGTCTCCCCGTTCTCCGGCTCGGCCTTCACGGCAGCGGCGTATTCCACAGATGCAGGCCTGCCCTCCTGAAGGTCATTGTCAGGAACGGTCACACTGCCCTCCGCCGGACATATGTACGAGGTGATTCCTTCATATTCGATAGGAATCGTCATCATTCCCGGCTGGAGCCATACCTCTTCCGCATAGACAAACTCATTCTCCGGGGTCTTGGGCATGGTCTGCTTTGTCGTTCCGGTCACAGCCTCTCCGGAAAGGAAAATCCTGTCTGCATCGAAAGTCAGAGGACGGAAAGGACGCACGCTGACCCCGACAGTACGCACTTCCGGCATTATGTACTTCGTGCCGCCGTCCCATTTGGCTATGACTTTGAACTGCATGTTCACGGCACGTGAATAATTCTTGCCCCATTTGTCAACAAGCAGGTTCTGGAGCTGCTGGTTGGTGTATTCCTTATAATACACACCGTCATCCTCGACTTCTCTCACGCTGTTGCTGAAATCGTTTCCCTCTATGTCGAGATAGGTGACATATGTGACGATATAGTCGTCCGACATCTCCCTCGCCGGAGTCCATGAGAATGAGAGCGCAATCTCATCCGGAGCCTCGGCATCGAGTACCACCTGCTCCGCGGACACTTCAAGGGTCATGGTCTCAGTAACGTCATACATGCTTCTGTCAGGCCCCTGGAACCCTCCTTTGCTGCAGCCGGCAAGCGCAAGAAAGCCTGCCGCCATTATCATATATTTGAGTCTCATATTCAAAACATTAAAAAACTTTTCCGTTTTCCCGGCCGTGCCTCTACCATCCCGGAAGCTGGCGGAGATTGGTGTTCTTGTCAATATCATCCTGAGGAATAGGCCACCAGTAGCTGATGAAACGCCTTGTCTGGTATTGCGTCCTCTTGTAATAGTCATCCCTATTGGCCTTGGTTGCACGCGAATCCATTCCGTAATAAGGCCCGTCAAGCACTGTCTCAGCCTGTTTCCAGCGGCGCAGGTCATCGAAACGGTTGCCGGCCTCGCAGTTCAGCTCAACTCTGCGCTCGCGTCTTATAAGTTCACGCAGCTCTTCGCCAGTGGCAGGAGGAGCAATCATCCTGACTCCGTCGCTGTCTGTTCCGGTTCCATACTGAGGTATTCCTGCCCTTGCGCGGATGAGGTTGACGTATTTGAGTATCTCCGCCTGGTTCACAGGATATGTGCCTCTTGATATGCTGTACTCGTTAAGGCACTCGGCATATGAAAGATAGGCCTCGGCAAGGCGGTATATCGCTCCGTGACGCGTCTTGTAAGTTCCCGAACCGTCGCTCGGTATTGCTGACGGATCGACCATCTTTCTCACGAGATATCCTGCCGTAGGTGAATCGTGGCTCGGTCCTCCGTCCTGTCCTCCAGAGAAGAAGTCGGTGAATTTGTTGGATGACTTGTGCTTGTCTTTTCCCCAGTGGTACTGCTCATTGTAAAGAACGGACACATAGAATCTCGGCTCACGGTTGCAGTACATGTTGTAGGTTCCGGCCGTAGTGATGACATACTCTTTCTTCGCTCCCTCTGCCGCTCCCTGCTCAGCATAGAACCATCTGGTCTTGGCTTTCATTGCCTCCGCCGAATAGCCTGTCTCCGAATATCCTGACTCACCGTTGATTACAGGTGTCTTTCCGTTCTCCGTATATCCTGTAATAGGGATGAGTCCGTTGTTCATGAAAAAAGCGTCAACAAGGTTCTGCGTCACTCCGATTGCTCCGGCTCCTCCCATGCTGCGCGGATTGCACTGCCTGTCGAAATAAGCGCCGCTGTCGTATGTCTTCGGGAAGAGCACCTCATGGTTGCCCTGGTCATATCTCATGAGGACAGCCTTCATATAGGACATGTAAGGGTCCACAGAACCGTCGTCAAGCCTTTCGACATAGAGGTCGTAGCCGCTTTCCTTTGCCGCCTCGATGACTTCAAGGTTGGCATCTGCCGCCGCACGCCATCTCTCCGGGTCATATTCCGAGCTGAAAATCTGCACTCCGTCGCAGTTCACGAAACCTGAAAGGTCCGGATTGCCGTTTACAAGCGGACTTGCGGCGAAAGTAAGCAGACGGGCACGGATGGCAAGACACATCAGAGACGTGGCCCTTCCGTATTTGTTGGCCTCCTCATATGAGGAAGGTAGAATCTCCGCCGTTTCCCTGAGTTCCTGGGCCACCCAGTCAACAACAGTGTAGAAAGGCTGCTGCTTGAGCTGCATATCCGAGGCATCAGTGCCTTGGGCAGGTTCCGTAATCATAGGAACGGCTCCGTATGTCATGACCATCATCGCATGGTAATATGCTATGAAAAAACGGCACTCGGCCTTCATCCATTCGATTTCCTTTGCGGAAACATCGAAGAGCGGATGAGCGTTCTCAATGAAGATGTAGGCAGAGCGGATTCTTTTTGAAAATTCGTTCCAATAGCCTATGATTCCTCCCTGAGCGGGAGTGAAGTTGCCGTTCTGGTAAAGTATGGCCTTGAATCCCTGTGACTCCCAGCCCACCGGAGGGGTCAGGTCATCAGCCACAGCAATAGCGCCGTCATAGTGGTAGAACGTAGGGATGCCGTTATAAATGTAGGCAAGCCAGCGTTCAAGATTGCTCTTGTTCTCAAAAGCCGCCGGAATGTCAAGCTGGTCATCAGGCTGCTTGTCAAGATAGTCACAGGAAACAATGGAAAAAGCCGCAAGGATTCCCGCAATCAGTATATGTAATTTTCTGTTTTTCATTTTCAGACAAGGATTAGAATTTGAACTCAACGCCGGCCGACATGGATTTCATCACCGGATATGCGGCGCCTGTGGCAGAAGCAAGCTCCGGGTCCCAAAGCTTGAACTTTGAGAATGTGAGCAGATTGGTTCCCCTTAGGAACACCCTGGCACTTGATATGAACGATTTTTCAGCAAGCCTCTTAGGCAGCGAATAGCCTATTTCGACATTCTTGAGCCTTAGGAAACTCATGTCACGGAGCCACCATGTGGACTGCTGGCTGTTGTTCGCGTTCGTGCCGTAGTCCAGACGCGGATAGAACACATCCTGGCTCGGATTCGCCTCTGTCCAGCGGTCATTGTAGTTGGTGAAGATATTATAGGTAGTTCCCTTGTTGGAAGCCGGGATTATGTTTCCGGAAAGAATGTTCCATGTCTTGCCGACTCCCTGGAAAAGGGCCGAGATGTCAAGGTCCTTCCATATGAATGTGAAGCCGAAACCATACACAAGCTCAGGGTTCTTCGTTCCTCCTATCGGAGACTTGTCATATACGTCAATCCTGCCGTCCTTGTTGACATCCTTGTATTTTATGTCTCCCGGACGCACCTTCGAGACAAGGGTCACGACAGGAAGGTCAGGCCTGAGAATGCCGTTCTCCACATCCACAAAGTCATCGTATGTATATAGGCCCTCGTCGATATATCCGAAGAGCTGGCCCACGGGATGACCAGTCTGCGCCCTGTTGGTGCCGATGACCGCCTTAGGCTCATCCATCTCCACGATGGTGTTGTGGGCATATGTCAAGGTTCCCATGACGCTGAGGAAAAAGTCGCGTCCGAACTGCTTCCTTACATTGAGGGTCATGTCAAAGCCCTGGTTCTTCACTTTTCCGAAGTTCTGCCAAGGAGCCTTGATGAAACCTGCGGTGGCAGGTATGGATGTCCTCTCCATGAAGATATTGTTTCTCCTCTCGTCAAAGAAATCCACCTGGAGGTCCGCCACACCGTCAAGAAAACCTATTTCGAAACCGACGTCGGCCTTGTTCACCTTTTCCCATGTCAGGTCAGGAACAGCGAAGTCGCCTTCCGCCATACCGTTCTTGTTGTAATTGGACTCATAGCCCCACCTGTACTCTCCGAGAGTGTTCCAGTCATCAGTGATTGTGGACAGATAAGCGAAACGTCTTCCGTCAAGCGAGGCGTTTCCGGTCTGGCCGTACGATGCCCTAATCTTGAGCTTGGATAGCACACGTCTTGCCGAAGCCATGAAAGGCTCCTCAGAAATAACCCATCCCAATGCTCCCGAAGGGAAGAATCCGTACCGTTTTCCAGGAGCGAAGTTCTCCGAGCCGTTATATCCGAAATTGAATTCGGCCACATACCTGTTGGCATAAGTATAGGAAGCCCTTCCGGCAAGTCCCTGGTTACGGTAAGGAAGCTTGTCTCCGTTGTCATAGTTCCTCCTGTTGAAAAGCAGCAGGCCGGACACCGCATGGTCTTTCCTGAAAGTCCTGTCGTAAGTCAATGCGGCTTCCATGTATATGCTCTTGTTGCCGAAAGTTCCTGAAGAAGAGTGGCCGAGAGTGTTGCTGCCGTTGCTCTTTACTGTAAGAATCAGTGAGCCGTCTTCATTACGTCCTGAAGCAGGATTGTAGATTGTAGGATTCATCGAACGGCTTACAGTTCCGGTAGAATAGCGGTCAAATGAGAATGTTCCCCTGACTTTAAGGCCCTCGGTGATGAACTTCAGGTCCTGCTCCAGAGTGACGAGAGTCTCTATCTTGCTCGCCGTAGTCCTGTTGTATCCCCTCTGTGTCGCCATGGCCCACACGTTGGACTCCTCGTTGCCAGGAATCTCACCAGTGGAATACTGCACGGGGAATTTGAACGGAACGGCACGGAAAGCCCTGTCAAATATAAGGCTGACACTTTCCGGAGTTGCATTGCGCTCCTGCAGATAACCTCCGATGTTGATTCGGAGCTTAGTCGTGTTCGTAATCTTGATATCGACATTTGACCTCACGTTGTACCTCTGCAACTTTATGGAAGGGTCCCATTCCTTGCTCAGGTCACGTGTAAGTATTCCGCGCTCGTTATAAACTGCGGCCACCATCGAATACACTACCCTCTCATTACCTCCGCTTATCTCAGCAGTTACACGCTGGTTGTTGGCCCAGTCCTTCGATATTGCCTCTATCCAGTTCACGTCCGGATAAATGTCCGGGTCATAGCCGGCACGCGTCTTGGCTATCTGGTCCGTGTACATCGGCAGAGAGCCGGTGTCAACAAGCACATCGTCAAGCAGCTGCATATAGTCGGCCGCACCGATATAAGAGGGAAGCTTTACAGGCTGCGTACCTGCGAACTCAGCCTTCAATGTAACCTTCGGCTTTCCGGCCTGGCCACGCTTGGTGTTGATGAGGATGACTCCATTGGCTCCCCTAACTCCATACACGGCACTTGCGGCCGCATCCTTAAGCACAGAAAAAGACGCAATTTCTTCGGCATCTATTGTGTCAAGGCTTCTCTCGATTCCGTCCACAAGCACAAGCGGGTCGCCGCCGACTCCCTGGAAAGTCGAGATGCCCCGTATCCAGAATGTCGAATTGTCATAGCCAGGCTCACCCGAACGCTGAATGGCAAGCACTCCGGCAACATTTCCGGCCAGATTGTTCGTAAGCGAACGGCTTGTCGAGACCTTCAGGGCCTGCGGCTCCACCGTCGTTATGGAAGCCACGACAGACTCCCTTTTCTGCGTACCGTAAGCCACGACTACTGCATCATCAAGCTGTCCGATGTCCTCAGCAAGCTCCACATTGATTACCTTGCGCTCACCGACCGTCTCCTCTTTGGTGACGAAGCCGACAAAATCATAGACCAGGACCGTCCATTTCTCTGGAACGGCAATGGAGTAATTTCCGTCGAGGTCAGTGATGGCATTCACATTCTTGTCATTTTTCGCATAGACAGTGGCACCCACGAGCGGCTCACCCTTTTCATCGGTAACGTTACCGATTACTCTCAGGCCGTTCCCCTCCGGGGATGCACTGCCGCGAGGCTGCGCCGAACCCCACAATGCACTGCCGGAAACAAGTACCGCCAGCAAGAGGCCGCGCCTTAAAAACCTTGAGTATTTACTTAGAAACATAGAAGTTGTTAATAATGTGATTAATATTGTTTATTCAACTGTCACGTCCATCAGCCTCAGCCATCCGTCCGGGGTCACATTCTGCTTTGCAGCAATGAATATCCCCGGCCTGTTGTCCTTCCATGCATCGGCAATGCCTACCGCCCAGGCATATTCTCCGGGCGGCACATCGTCATAGACCGTCTCAAACACATAGCTTTTCGGCTTTCCCTTAATCCAGTCAGAAGGCCTTGCCTGCTCATCGAACCTTATCGAAACCGGCAGAAGAGTCTCCTTGTCAAGCAACGCAAAGGCTGTCCTGTAGCGTCCTTCCCACTGTTTTATATTGGTAGGGCAATAAGACCATCCGAGATTCTGCCACCGGTGGGAGATTGTAACCTTGTCACCGGGGCAGAAACTCTCCGGAAGCGTAAGGCGGTCCGGATAAATCCTGTAGCAGCCCTCCTGTATGAAGCGTTCAACATATTCGTATGCCTCATTGAACCATGACCAGGCTTCACTGACCTCAAGGCTTTCATTATAGCGCAGGTCCATCGTATTGACGCATGAACCCTGGGCGTCCAGAAACTCACCTTTGCGGACATCCGCCCAGTCCTTGTATCCGTCCCCCTTATAATTGTCACCATGCGACGCCTTTACCCATCCTCCCTCAGAAGCGACAGGCACATCATATCTGTTATTGAAAAGCATTGATTTCTCCCAGTTTCCGAACCAGGTCTTCATCCCGAAAGCCGCACTCTGGAGCGAGAATCCCTTGTCCACCCCTTTCTGCACCAATCTTTCCGAATCAGGGTCGAACCTGTCCCCGTCCCACTGCACTCCCGTGCCTATCCATCTGTGTGCATTGAGCGTAATCGGAATCCTCGTAAACTCCTTCACGAATGTGTCGGTCAGAAAATCAAACACCTGCTCACGCGGAGAGTCGTCTCCTGTAGAATATATGCAAGCATGGTATTCCCCCCATTTGCCTATGCCGAAGCCTCCGGCAAAAGCAGTTATGTCCGGGTCGTTGAATTCTTGTGCGAAAGCATGGATGAATCCGGCATAGCATTCCTGGAATACAGGGTCATCCGGATATGGTGTCCAGACCTTGGCAGAACCGGTCTGTGACTCAAAAACCTTGCATCCTTTCTCCCGGACATACTCCGGACACGCGTTGTCATGCTTGTCGCGGCTGTCAGCACCGAAATTGAATGCAAGCCTCATGTTCCTTTCCCTGGCTCCTTTGACAAGCATCTTGAACCTCCTGGCCTGAGGGGTATCGCAGCCGTCCTGCCACGCATAAACTCCCTCCTGAGGGTTTGCCTCCGCCCATATCACCCTTATAAGCAATATAGGGGCGTAGTCCCTCGGAACATTCACCGTTCCCTTTGAAGAGGGGAAATTGTCGTATCTTTCCCAGAAATTTTCACCGATACCGCTTCCGAGACCGGAATATATCATCCACCCGGAGAACGGATTGCGGAACATAGTGGTCCTGTCAGGAGATACCGTGACGGTTTTTCCCTGCGGTTCCCCGGTCATGTCCCCGTCCTTTCCGTTTTCAGGAGCACAGGAAACAAGAAGAACCATGCAGAAGAGTCCGTACAACAGAATCTGACCTGCCGCGAAGCTGCGGGATAATTTGAATGGTGTCATTTGCGTGTGTCAATTGTGTGGTATGACACAAATGTCGCATATAGCATCTAAAACGACGGACACCATTCATACGGAAATGGTTTCATTTTGTACACAGGACGAAAATCGGCCGAAATGAAACCTTTTATGTACCCTTTCCCTTCCTGAATTCGCTCGGAGTCATGTCATAGTGACGCCTGAAGCAGATGCTGAAATACTTCGGATTCACGAAGCCTGTCATGACGGAAATCTCAGATATGGTATAGCCGGATTCACGCAGAAGCTGCGCCGCCCTCTTCAGGCGCACATCCATGATGAACTCCTTTATGGACATCCCCGTGATGTCGTTGATTTTCCTGTACAGAATAGTCCTGCCGACAGCCATGTCCGAGACGAAAGCATCAACGTCATAACCGCAATTGTCCATATTCTTCTCTATGTTGGACATGGCCCTCTTGAGCAGTTCTTCATCCATGGATGAAATCGTCATCTTGGACGGCTCCGCAATATATTTCTTGCTGTATATCTCCTTGAGCTTACGCTGCTCTGCGACAAGATTGTCAGCCTGCCTCAGCAGAAAGTCTATGTCCACCGGTTTGTCCATGAAGACACTTGCCCCGCAGTCCATAGCCCTCACCTTATTGTCATCCTTATTGCCGGCACCGGAAAGCATTATTATAGGAATGTGGCTTGTCCTAAGGTCCGAGCGTATCCTCGTGCACACCTCAAAGCCGTCCGCCTCCGGCATCACCAGGTCTGTCACCACAAGCTGAGGATTGACTTTTATCGTCTTTGCCATGCCGTCAGTGCCATTGGTCGCCGTATAGACATTATATTTCTTTGACAGTCTCATCTCAAGATAATTCCTCAGATTGACGTCATCCTCTATCACGACCACTGAATTAGGTTTACGCAACCCCTTGCCCTCAGACTCCACAAACGAAGCCTCAGACATGAGGTTATCCGCCTCTGATACCGCATATTCATATCTTCCGTCCGTGTCATCCCGCCGTTCACCTTCCGGAACAAACGGAAGCAGCACCTCAAATGAGACAGTGGCATTCTCCGACTTGAGCACAATCCTGCCCCCGAGCTCACTGACAAGCTCCCTCACGATTGCAAGCCCGAGTCCCGTGCTGCTCTCCATTGTATTGCCCGCTGACGGAATCTTTGAGAAAGCATCGAATATGTGCTCCCTCCTGTCCTCTGGTATGTCAGTACCGGTATTGGTCACGATGAGTGAAATCCACCGGCTTTTCCCATCGGTTTTTCCCGCCGGCTCATCACCTGGGTGCAGCACCACCTCAATCCCCACGAAACATCCCCTCGGAGTGTATTTGAAAGCATTGGAAACAAGATTAGTGACAATCTTTTCCATGACATCATAATCAAACAGTGTATAGAAACTCTCCGTATTGCTCCGGAAACCAGTCTCAATGTCCTTGCCGCCGGCAATGTTCTCAAAAAGCGAGAATATGTTTCCGATGAAACGCACAAGGTCTCCCGGCTGATGGTTGAGGGAAAGTCTCTGACTCTCAATCTCACGGAACTGCAGCAGCTGGCTGATCATGCGCTGGATACGTGTGACATTCTGCTCTATCAGCCGTACATATTTCATCGCCGCAGACGTTTCGGAAAGATGTTCCTTGAGCTGCTTCAGAGGGTCCACCACGAGAGTCAGAGGAGTCTTTAGATCATGGGATATGCTCGTGAAGAAATTAATCCTCGCCTGCGTAAGCTGCCTCATGTTCTCCTCCTTTATCTGCTCCAGTTCGAGCTTCTGCTCAAGAATCTTCTTGTTGGTGAAGAAACGCCAGCATGCAAAGGCGGCAGAGATGACCAGGAGCGCATAAAGCACATAGGCCAGCGGAGAAAGGAACGGTGAAGGACGCACCTCAAAGCACAGGGAAGTAACCTTGTCTCCCCATATCCCGTCATTGTTCGCAGCCTTGGCCTCAAACACATATTTTCCTGGTCTCATGTTAAAGAAGGAAACAGCTCTCTGTCCATCCGGAAGCACCATCCAATCGTCTGACAGGCCTCTCATACGGTATGCATACCTGTTCTTGTCTGCATTCAGGTAACTGTCCGAAGACAAGAGCACACCGAAATTCGACTGCCTGTGCGAAAGCACCACAGGCGCGTCATCCGAGGAGTACCCGAAAACGGAAATGGATTTGTCCAGCGGCGAGTTCTTCTCCTTTGGAACAGCTATGGCATTGTTGATGAACAGGCCCGTAAAGAAAACTTCCGGCTTCTGCCTGTTGGATGTCATGCCGGAGGGCGTGAACATAATGAAACCGTCGGTACCTCCGAACAATATCTCCCCCGCGGAAGTCCTGAAATATGACCTTATATAATATGAGCCGCAATTCTCGTCACTGTCTATGCTGGATTTGGAGAACAGGCCAGACTTTGCCGAATAGACATGAATCCCGTCATCCGTGCTTAGCCAAAGGTCACCGGAAACCTCGTCCTCAACTATCCCGAACACAGTCCTGCCATAAAGGGTATTTCCCGCAGAATCAGCAAAATTCACATACGAACCGTCAGAATGGAGGACATTTACTCCACCCCCCCCCGTTCCAAACCAGATATCTCCGGAAGAAGTCCTGCAATAAGAAATCAAGCTGTTCACTGGGAAAGGGCTATTTCCGATATAATGCCGGCGCATTATTTTTCCGGAAGAGATATCAGCGACCACCAGACCGGAATGCGTAAGAAGGCACAGGTTGGAAGCGTCATCAAAGAAAATCATTTCCGCCTGAGTGGATGTCTTCATGCCTTTTTCGTCAATGAACAGGCGCGACTCCACTTTCCCGCCGCTTTTTGAGGCATATTTCAGATTCTCATCCGGACTTGACATCCAAAGGCCTCCCTCACCGTCACGGAGAAAATTATATACGCTCAAGGGATATTGTGACGAGGACTCCGCCACTTTCACGAAACGATGCGCCTTCTCATCATACACCTGGACGCCCCCATTGAACGACGCCACCCACATGCGTCCTTCCTCATCTTTCCGTATCCTCTTTATGAAATCCGATGCAAGCCCGCTGCCGTCTGACTGCATAAGGTATCTGAACTCCCCCGAAGACCTGTCCAAAACCGAAATGCCTCCTCCTTCGGTCCCGACCCATAGGTTACCGTGACGGTCTTCCCCGAAACAGCTCACAATAGGGTGAGACAGGCCTCCCGGACGCGCGGAAAAGACGTTCACATCATTCTCAGACAGAGTGCAATATGCAAGTTTTCCTCCATAAGTACCAATCCACAGCCCGCCGTCCGGGTCCGGGAATATCGACCATACGGAATTGTTCGGCAAGGAATATCTGCCGCCAAGGTCCATCCTGAGCAGCCTGGTCTCCTCCGAAACAGGATCCATAAGCAGAAGGCCCGCCTGAGTCGCAATCCATATGATTCCCGCAGGGTCCGCGTACATGACCTTCGCTCCTGACGAGCGGTCTGAAATCATGCTGCCGGCAGAAGAAAGCCCGACTGTCCCGTCAGGCATGCACTTGAAAAGTCCGTCCATCAAAGTCAGCACATATACAGTGTCACCGGCTCTCAGAACGTCCTTTATTTCCGTATCATCACCTCCAACAACTGCAAACCGTCTGAAAGTCCCTGTCCTGGGGGAATAGCTCATCAAGACATTCCTGACAGAAGCATAGACTTCATTTCCGGAGCAGAAGACAGAAGAAACCGATTCCTCCGGAGCAAGCCCGGACATCAGCCCAAGTCCGGCCACGCCTGAGGATATGCTGTCCGCAAGGAACATTTCAAGACGCCCGTCACGGACCATCCATACTTTTCCGTCATCCGTAACGTCAAAAGGACCTATGTTGCCGGGGAAGATGCAGTCGAACGACATGTCCTCATAACTGAACATGATGAGTCCGTGATTGCTCCCGATAAAAAGACGGCCCTGAGTTCCCGCAATCTTGACCTCACCGAAATTCCAAGGGTCCATGGGAGCGATTTCCATGACCTCATCTTCCATTCTCCTGAATCCGTTTCCGTCATACAGGCACAACGCCTCATGACCGCTGAACCATATCCGCCCAACCTTATCCTTGGCAATGCCGTGTATCCCGCCATAATAGGCGGTATTCGGCACAGAATGGAACTCGTATTGCGGTATCTCAACAGCAGACGCGGATTCACAAGCTGACGCAAGCATCGCTACGGCCAGCAGGATTCCGGCTATTCCTGACAAAAATTCCCTTGCATTCATTTTTATCATATCCGCTTGCCGAAAATCCATTGCTACAATGTGAAGACCTCGTTATCGTGATGCGCCTCATCCATCAATGCGGTCATCTGCTTGACAATATCAGGATGCTCAGCAGCGACATTATTACGCTCATACTGGTCTGAAGCAAGGTCATACAGCTCCACAATGGTTTTATCAGGAGATTTGACATTCAGCTTTACTGCTTTCCAGTCACCTTTCCTCACCGCCTGCTTTCCATTTTCAGCATGAAACTCCCAATACAGATAATCATGCTCTTTCTGTGCATCAGCGTTTCCTGTCAGAACAGGAACCAAAGACAACCCGTCTGCATTTTCAGGCAACTCCGCCCCTCCGATTTCCGCAAGCGTAGGCATGATGTCCCAGAATGCGGAAACCATGTCAGACTCACAGCCTTCAGCAACCTTGCCTGGCCATCTCACGACAAACGGAACCCTTATGCCGCCCTCATACAAGTCGCGTTTTATGCCGCGCAAACCTCCGTTGCTTTTAAAAAATGCAGGGTCTGCACCGCCTTCCTCATGAGGTCCGTTGTCTGAGGTGAATATGATTATGGTATTGTCTGCAAGCCCGTTACGTTCAAGGCATTTCACAATGTCACCCACATATTCGTCAAGCTGATTGACCATAGCCGCAAATGTAGCCCGAGGCTCCGGCTGGGGACAATAGCATGCCACATTGAAATCCGGACTGCCGTATTCCGAGCCGGCTCCTGTGCCGCCGAACGGAGTCTCTTCAAACCTTCCGCGGTATTTATTCATCAGCTCACCTTCCGGCATGAGAAGCTCGGCATGCGGGAGCACGCACGGATAGAACATGAAGAACGGTTTGGACTTGTTGTCCTCTATGAACTCAATCGCCTTTTTATGGATGGCATCACAGGAATAATTCACAGCTGGCTCTCCGGAAGGGTTAATCACAACCTTCTCACCATTGTGCCACAAGTGCTCAGGAAAATACCTGTGCGATTGCCTCTGGCATATATAGCCGAAAAACTCATCAAATCCGCGGCTGTTAGGATCACCCTCGGACCCCGCTGCTCCAAGTCCCCATTTTCCGAAAGCTCCCGTGACATATCCGGCATCTCCAAGCATGTCGGCCATAGTCACGATTTCACCGAAAAGAGGCTGCTGCCCTTCCGGCTGAAACTCCACGTTATCCCTTATAGGAGTATTTCCTGTATGCATACCTGTCATCAGCGAAGATCTCGACGGAGCCGAGACGGCCGTTCCGGAATAATGCTGTGTGAACCTCATTCCAAGGCTTGCCAATCCGTCAATGCACGGCGTCTCTATCAGCTCCTGACCATAGCAGCCGACGTCAGCATAGCCCAAATCATCAGCGACGATAAGGATAATGTTCGGTTTTTCATCAACATCAGCAGTGCATGACAAGGCTGCCGCTCCAGACACTACAGGCAAAATGTATCTTTTCGCTTTCATATTCATATCATCCATCAAAGGCTATAACATAGTTTACAAAGTTAATGTTTTTCTCATTTCCTTTTGATTTTCAAAAAATAAAATTGACATTTGTCTCCGTCTGACTTTAAATATCATGAAAACACGACTTTTACTGATAATCCTTGCCGTTTCCTTTGCCTTTGCATCATGCGGCAATGACAAAGACTCCATTCTGACAGTAATTTCATACAACATACGGCAAGGCGCAGCAGATGACGGGGAAAATTCATGGATGTACCGCCGTCCTGCGACAAGCGCCATGATAGAAGATTGCAAACCGGACATTTTCGGTGTGCAGGAAGCTTATCCAGAGCAGCTGCAGTACATTTCAGAACACTGTAAGGACTACAATTGCATAGGGGTCGGACGCGAAGACGGGGACAAAGAAGGAGAACAGCCACATGGGCACTTATGGAACATGTGCCGAGCGGCAAGAAATTCTATTACATCAATACGCATCTCGACCATGTCGGTCTGACAGCACAGCGCGAAGGCCTGAAGCTCATTGTTGAAAGAATAGGCAAAATCAACCCGGAGCAATATCCGATGATACTTACGGGAGACTTCAATGTCACACCGGGCAATCCGGCCCTGGATGACCTCAACAAGATAATGAAAAGCGCAAGACTACATGCGGAAAAGACCGACACCCTTGCCTCTTTCAACGGGTGGCAGAAACCTATTTCCACTGCCGCATTGGGTGACAATCTAAAAGCGAACGGCTACGGAGGCCTCACAATAGATTACATCTACTACTCAAGCTTCTCGTCATGCACAGAATTCGAGACGATAAGAAAAGAGTATGAAGGAATACCGTTCATCTCTGACCATTACCCCGTACGCGCAACCCTGAGATTCTGATACGTCAGGGTGCGCCTCCGTTCCGGAGGACAAACGGGTCAGCCTATCGGATTAAGCTCTCCTGTAACTGAATCCATTATATAGCCTTTCACAACAACATCCTTAGGAATCAGAGGATGGTTGCTTACAAGGTCAACGGTCTCAAGTATGGCGGACTCAGTGTCGTCGAAACCATGAAGCCACTGGTCAAGGTCAATCCCGCAGTGCTTCATGAGTGTTATGTGGCTGTCCGGAATCCCGCGCTCCCTCATAAGATGCTGCATCTGCGCACTGTCCATTCCATGGACACCGCAGCCCGTATGACCTATAATCATAACCTCTTCAACACCAAGCTCGTATATAGCCACTATAAGACTGCGCACAGTACTGTCAAAAGGATTAGTTATAGTTCCTCCTGCATTCTTGATGATTTTCACATCCCCGTTCCTGAATCCGAGAGCGGCAGGCAGAAGCTCCACCAGACGCGTGTCCATACAGGTCACGATAGCTATCTTCTTGTTGGGATACTTGTCGGTTATGAATTGCTCATATTTCTTTTCCGCGACAAATCTCCCGTTATATTCCAAAATCTTGTCAATCATAATTCATGCGCATAATAGAAAGTGCCGCCCGTTTTTCTGCAGGCAGCACTTTATCATTACTAAAGCGAAGTTTCAAATTCTTTCAAAAAGCGCAGGTCATTCTCGAAATAATTGCGGAGGTCACGCACCTGCCACTTGAGCATCGCAATCCTCTCCACTCCCATTCCGAAAGCGAAACCGCTGTATTTGCTGCTGTCTATTCCCGACGCCTCAAGAACATTAGGGTCAACCATTCCGCAACCCATAATCTCAAGCCAGCCGGTTCCCTTGCATATGTTGCAGCCTTTTCCTCCGCAAATGTTGCAGCTTACGTCAATCTCAGCCGAAGGCTCAGTGAACGGGAAATAAGACGGACGCATCCTGATTTCTGTCTGCGGCCCGAACATTTCACGGGCAAAAAGCAGGATAGCCTGTTTCATATCTGCAAATGTGACGTTCTCATCAATATACAGGCCTTCGACCTGATGGAAGATGCAGTGCGCACGGGCAGAAATGGCCTCATTGCGGAACACGCGTCCCGGGCAGATGATTCGTATCGGGAGAGGCATTTTCTCCATTGCACGCACCTGAACACTTGAAGTATGGGTACGCAGAAGCACAGGATTGTCACTCTCACTGATGAAGAAAGTATCCTGCATCTCACGTGCAGGGTGTTCCGGAGGGAAATTGAGAGCCTCGAAAACATGCCAGTCATCCTCTATCTCCGGACCTTCTGCAACATCATATCCGAATTTGCGGAATATGCCCACGATTTCCTCACGTGCTATAGACACCGGATGACGTGAACCAAGAGCAACCGGATCACCTGGCATCGTGTAGTCAAATGAAGCTTCCCCAGACTGGGTGTTTTCAGACACCGCCCCCTTGAGTTCCTCAATCTTGGCTGCGGCAGCATTCTTCAGGACGTTGAGCTTCTGTCCGAACTCCTTTTTAAGCTCCGGCGCAACGGTCCTGAACTCCTCAAAAAGACGGGTCACTTCTCCTTTCTTTCCCAGAAGGCGGACCCTGGCCTCTTCTATCTCCTGTTCAGTCTTGCATGAGAGACTGTTGACCTGCTCCAAAAGAGCCGTTATTTTTTCCTTCATATTTCACTGTTTTACCTTATCCAACGTTTCGGCATACCGGGCTGACAGCCAATGCCAGTCACATTAAGCCACGATTTGCAAAGGTAATTATTTTTCCGTTACGTTATACGCGACTTTTTCACTCTTGCTCCTGCCACGGATATCCCACAGCAATGACACAATAAGGGCGGAGACCATCCTTTATTCCGAGCAGTTCCTTCACATATTCACATGCCGAGTCCCCTTTAGGCTCATTCTTCAAGCGCGGACGTCCATTGACATGCACCCAGCAGCTCCCGAGGTCAGCGGCAGTAACTGCCAACTGCAGGAAAGCAGCAGAAATCGCACAATTGTCAACCCACAGGTCCGTCTTGGTCTCATCCCCCACTATCACGACAGCAGCGGCAGCTTCTTTCATAAACGACGCCCCATAATCACGCATCTGCGAAAGCGCCTCAAGCGTATCTTTGTCATCAACAATCATGAACACAGTGCTGCGGCTGTTTCTTGATGACGGCGCAGTCTGCGCAACACGCACGAGAGCATCCAGCACCTCACGTTCAACAGGCCTGCCGGAAAACTTCCTGACACTATGCCTCTTCTCTATAACTTCCAAAAAATCCATATGCAATTATCTTTTACCGTTCTGTTTCAGATTCTCAACCTGTTCCTGTAGCTGCGGCAATCTGCCCGGGCGGAAGCCCCAAAGAAATCAGTTTCTCCGCAACTTCAACCGCCTTATCCTGCCGTCCTTCTTCGCGCCCCTGCTGACGTGCGAAATCAATAGTATTCTCATAATTGTAAATCATCTTCTGAGACGCCTGATAGTTAATGAATTGTTCGGCCGTGAAGTTACACAATTCCGCCATTTCAAACAAGCGGTCAAACTCCTTTTCGTCAAAAACCGCAGGGCGCTCCGTCAGACGAGACATGTTCCCGCTTGTCAAGCCTTGCCAGTCCAAGGGGCACGATAATAAAGCCATACCTGCATAAAAAAAAGACGGGTGCTCACTTGATTGGAGTTCCCGTCTCTTATTATAATCAGACTTGTCCCTTACTCTTCCTTACGCTCAGCAGTGGATGCAAGGAAAAGCTCGTCCATCTGCTCCTGATCGATATATGAAGGAGAATCAATCATGACATCACGGCCCTGGTTGTTCTTAGGGAACGCGATATAGTCACGGATTGTCTCCTGGCCGCCGAAGAGCGAGCAAACGCGGTCAAAACCGAATGCAAGGCCTCCGTGAGGAGGTGCGCCGAACTTGAATGCATTGATTATGAACCCGAACTTGTATTCGGCGTCTTCCTTGCTGATTCCGAGAATCTCGAACATCCTCTGCTGCATGTCGGCCTCATGGATACGGATAGAGCCTCCTCCAAGCTCAGTTCCGTTCAAGACGAAATCGTATGCATTCGCACAAACCTTCTCAAGATCTTCCTTCTTGTCGCTATAATAAAGGGACATGTGCTCAGGCTTAGGAGCCGTGAACGGATGGTGCATCGCATAAAAACGCTGCGTCTCGTCATCCCACTCGAACAGAGGGAAATCCACCACCCAAAGAGGAGCGAAATTGAACGGGTCCCTCAGGCCAAGCCTGTTTCCCATCTCAAGGCGCAAAACTCCGAGCATGGTCTGAGTCTTTCTCTTCGCACCGCAAAGAACAAGCATCATATCACCCTTAGCCGCACCAAGACGGTCCGCCACAGCCTGAAGCTGCTCCGGAGTGTAGAACTTGTCAACTGAAGACTTGATGCTTCCGTCCTCATTTACCTTTATATAAACGAGCCCCTTGGCACCGACCTGTGGCCTCTTTACCCACTCAGTCAGCTCATCAATCTGCTTGCGGGTATATGCAGCCGCACCTTCCACATTTATTGCTCCCACATATCCAACACTGTCAAACACAGAGAAGCCATGTCCCTGCACAAGGTCGGTTATCTCATTTATTTTCATTCCGAAACGGATATCCGGTTTGTCAGAACCATAGAAATCCATGGCATCATACCAGCTCATGCGCGGAATCCTGTCTGCAATCTCAACATTCAGGACATTCTTGAAAAGCGTCCTCATCATGCCCTCGAATGTGCCAAGCACATCCTCCTGCTCCACAAAAGACATCTCACAGTCTATCTGGGTGAACTCAGGCTGACGGTCAGCACGCAAATCCTCGTCACGGAAACAGCGCACAATCTGGAAATAACGGTCATAGCCGGCCACCATGAGAAGCTGCTTGAAAGTCTGGGGCGACTGAGGAAGGGCGTAGAACTGGCCCGGATTCATGCGCGAAGGAACGACAAAGTCACGCGCACCCTCAGGGGTTGACTTGATGAGATAAGGAGTCTCTATCTCAAGGAAATTCATGGCATCCAGATAATTGCGCACCTCATGAGCAATCTGGTGACGAAGCTTCAGTGCCTTCTGAAGCGGATTCCTGCGAAGGTCCAGATAACGGTACTTGGCGCGGAGTTCCTCACCGCCGTCACTGTCATCCTCTATTGTGAAAGGAGGGGTATTGGCCTTGTTGAGAACCTTGATTTCCGAAATGCCTATTTCAATGTCTCCGGTAGGCATCTTAGGATTCTTGCTCTGACGCTCCAATACGGTTCCGGTCACCTGTATCACCCATTCACGTCCGAGAGACGCAGCCGTCTCCAGCAGTTCCTGCTCAGCAGAAGCATCCACCACAAGCTGGGTAATGCCATAGCGGTCACGCAGGTCAACGAACGTCATTCCTCCAAGTTTTCTTGATTTCTGCACCCATCCGGCCAACGTAACCGTCTGACCGGCATTTTCTATGCGGAGTTCTCCGCAGGTATGTGTCCTGTACATTATTATGGTATTTTAAACTTCGTTTACAATCACTCTCGCCTCGGCATAATACAAATGAATTTGTCTTCTGCTACCGGCTTTAATCGTTTATTTTAGATTTTCAGTCTATGATAAACTCCGCCTCGGCATAGTCAAAACAAGTTTTGTCTCTGCTCTCGGCTTAATCGTTTATTTTAGCTTTTCAAGCTACAATAAAGCATTCCTGCATGGGAGGCCAGGAACTAAGCAGCACCGCTTACATCCATGCAACCACCCCCAGCCAATCGGCAAAATTAATCAATTCTGATTGATTTCCTTTCAGAAACATGGTGCAATCGTAATCTAATATATTTTCCCGCCAGGCATCTTGTATATATAAGTACATATTCGCGAGGCATCTAGCCGGCAAAGATCAGCTGCAAACAAAAATCATCCGGACGGGAGTTCCGTCCGGATGATTCAATCACAAAACCGCTGTCAGTCACACAAATACGATTCGAAGCTGACACCTGATAGCGATAGTGTCCGTACCGCGCAAGAGCCTCCGGAGCAGGAAGACGGAGCAAGCGCAAATGGAGTCATGCTGACATTTGACCAGGACTTTGACCCTACTGATTCACGGAGATATGAATTGCTTGTCGGCTGGTCCGAGCTGAACAGCAGGAACTGGTACTGGTAAACATTACCCGAAGACCCCGGAGCAGAAAGCCAATAGAGAGTGTCACCGATATAGCCTATCGCAAATTCACAGCCTCCCCAATAAGTCGAAAAACCGTCGGACATGCCGAGGAAAGCATAATTGTCACGGTATTTTCCGCAAGCCTGCGTACCCACAATTACCGCATGCATATCCTCGTCATAATAGCCAGTAAGTTCCGGTGTGAAGTCCCTCATGTCGGACATGCCGTTTATTATCACCTGAGAACCGTTCTGACGATAAATGTCAATCCTGTAATTGCCTGTGGAAACCGCATTGGAAGCCGCACCGGTGACACGCGTAACAGCTGTTGCACGGAATGCCCCCAAAAAGTCATCCATAGTCCTGGTCTTGTCAAAATCATCAATTGACCGGCCAAGAGTGGAAGCCTTGCGTTCCTCAACGACAGCATCCCCGAACTCATTGTACATAACCACCGCAAGCGTATATTCAAGGCCCTCAACCAAGTTTGTGAACGCCGTAGTGAAACCGTCCTCATTTGCGGAAGCAAGGATTTCATCAGAAACGGCATTTCCGTTCTTGCTGACAAAATCCGCCAAGGACATGTCCCGGTTGGCATTGACAAGATAATCATAAATGTCAGTCCTTACGCACAGATACTTCATCGCTGACACATTAGCCGTCTGTATATGCCACAACAACGAAGTGTAAGGAGAATATGCCGGAGACGAATCCTCACGATAAAAATCAAATGCCACAGCCTCAGGCACATATATGCCGGACGGGTCGCATGTGAACCGTGTATGATAAAGGTCGCAAGGCGTACCTTCCTCATCATATGCCAGGGCTACTGCGGTGAAATTGCCTCCCGGTACGCTCCACAATTCAGAATGGTCGGCATACAGGGTCAGAACCGGATAAGGACCCGGGGCCTCTCCGGCGATAAGTTTGGAGCGCACGCCAGCGAGAGCGGCAGGATCGGAAGCGATGTCACCTGGAACTACCGTAGCCTTGTACGACTTGACATATTCATTGACATAGAACGACAGCCTCGGGGCCTTGAACCCCGTTTCCGTAGTCTCGATTCCGTCAAAATCAATGGCCATCAGAGGCGTCCTGTCCGCATCAGACTCGAATACGAGCGTTTCCTCTCCCTTGGCGAAATATCCTTCGGACACATAGTAAATCAGATAGAAGCTGAACGTTCCCTTGCCGTCATAAGTACACGGATAAGAAGCATACATCCTCTCGTCACCCTGATATACCGCCATATCGGAAACCTGCACATATTCATTATAGTTCGAATTGAAATATCCTATCGACTGGGCGGGAACTACACAGGTATTGTCCTCACGCAGAATGAACTTGAACCCTACTCCGCTGGCCCAGTCATTCACACGATAAATATCCGCTCCTGCAGCCTTGTCCACCTCAAGACCTGATGTGCGGCCTGTATAGAAGCCGTTGTAATGGAATGTCGCGGTCTGGCGCACCTGCTCACTGGAAGCATCTGTCCTGTAATACGGTTCCCATATTATCTCAAAAGATGCCGAAACGTCAATCTTGTCCGTATATTGCGAAACATATGCGCTATTGTCACCAAGATACGCATCCCTCTCACGTATATACAGCGTAGTGCTGATGTCAGAGCCCATGATAAGCTTCGAAAGATCTACCTCCACAGGAACACTCACAGAATACTCCCCATCAGGAATAGTCACCACATCGGGAACCGAAAACAGGCCTGAATCATCTCCCCGGTTAAGAAGCCACACGGAATATGTGCCCCTGTTTCCCGGGCGCGCTATCTGCACATCAATTGTCCCCTGAGTCATGTCTGAGGGAAACTCCTTGCCGATGGACGACTGTATGAAATGGATTTCCTTGCCGTCGTCTCCATTGGAATTGTATATCGGCCCCTCCTGCGTCTTTGAACATGACGCAAAGATGCCGCACGCCCCGATAATCAAAAGGGACGCCAGGATATTTTCTAAATTTTTCATAATGGCTTTCATCACGGATTCTGGTCTTCTTCGTTGATATTCGGATTGGCGTCAAGCTCATCTTTCGGAATCATAAGTATCCAGTCATATGTGTCCGGATTGGTTATATTTATCCGATTGCGGCTCATGGTGGTCATGCAGTCTGACGAGAACCCGTCCTCAGTGCTCCGGGAAATTCCCTGTCCCAGGCGGCGGACATCAAACAGACGTCCGTATTCGCCCCAAAGCTCAATTCGCCGCTGGAGCAGGATATTCTCGAGGAAAGACCCGGTCCACGTTGTAGTAGTAGCGCCAAGCATAGTCCCGCGGTAGGCAGAAGCATTGTAGCCAGGATTGCGCGGGGCCATAACCGTATTCATAAGATTGCGGGCCGAATCTTCATCCCCGCTGCGCAAAGCGGCCTCGGCAGCCGTGAAATACATTTCCTCAACCCTCATGTAAATATAGTCACCGAGCCATGCCGCGACATTCGAGAACGAGAACTTAGTCGAGACATAAGGACTCTCCCTGTCATTCGGATTCCACCACCTTTTTCGGATGTCATTGTCGCTGATATGATTATAAAGCTGTTTGCTGATAAGCTTCGGAGCCGCCTGAGCATAAGAGCCGGAAACATTGTCCATATGGGTAAAGAAACTTGCGTAGGCACCGGACTGCTCCGAATTGGCGATTCCAGCTCCCCACATCACATTGGCATTGTTGATGTCATTCATTCCGCCCATCAATTCGCTCTGGCCTCCGACCGCATAAGGCCCGTCCTCTATCACTCTCATCGCAGCATCATAAGCACCATCCCAGTCGCCTGTGGCAAGGCAGACACGGGACTTAAGACCGAGAGCGACATACAGGCTTATATGCGACTTGTTATTGTCGGCAAGAGAAGTGCCCTGACCTTTCTCAAGCAGTTCCACTGCCCTGTCCATATCTTTTGCAATCCTTTCATACACTATGCTCAGATTCTCGCGCGGCTTCCCCTCTGTCTTGATTGAAGTGCCCTCGGTATATACCGGCACACCCGGGTCATTCCACCGCGAAGTACCTCCCAGCGGATTATACGGAGCACGGGCAAACCATGTCGCAAGATTGAGATAAGCCAAGGCCCTTATGGCATATGCCTGGCCCACGACATATGACACGTCAGCCGTGGAGCCTCCCATGGACTCTTCTGCGGCGATTATGTAATTGGCATCCGCAATCCATTTGTAATTGGCGTACCAGACGTCATAGCCGCGGAAAGCAGATGATGAATAATAAGACTTTACGCTATAGACATGGTCAAACCAGAACCATCCGTTCCCCTGTCCCTGCATAATCAGGTCGTCGGCCATAACCTCAAGCGCGAGATTATACGCGGAAATGCCGAAGCACTGGTGCGTATTTCCCGTCGTTGTCCATCCGGCAGACCACATGGAACGGTATATGCCGTTTACGGAACTTATCGCAGTTGAGGCCTCCTTGAGAAGTTCCTCGCCCGACCCGGAGTCTGTCGGGGAAAAATCAAGCAGCTTCTGGTTGCATGCGGAGAAGACTGATGCTGCCAGCAGAAGCGAAACAAATATTATTGTCTTTTTCATAATCACTCCCATTAAAAATTCAAATCCAGTCCGAACACCATGGCGCGTGACGGAGCATATGTATAGGAAACGCTTCCTGTGAAGTTATATTGCGGGTCCATTCCGTCCATATGATTGAACATCACCACATTGTCAACAGAGAAGAATACCCTGAGCGACTTCACGCTGATGCGCGACATCCATTTCTGCGGGAAAGTATATCCGAGAGTGATGTTCTTGACTGCGAAGTAAGAAGCGTCAATGAGAGCGCTGTCGTCTGTCGGGTACGAGCCACCTATCTCAAGCATGGGAACATCTGTCACATCTCCGGGCTTCTGCCATCTGCGCAACACATTCTTGTGCCAGTTGTTACCGGCATACTGCACCCTCATCGTGCCGCCGTAAAGCCCGTCATACACTTTTCCCCCTATGGAATATGTTGTCAGGAAAGAGAAATCAACATTCTTGAAGAGAGTGAATGAGGAGCCGATGCTGCCCATGAATGCCGGCTCCCTGCTGCCCATATAATATTTGCTGAGATTGGCCATGGTCACATTGTCCGTCACATATTCTTCACAGCGCATATTGGCGACCTGCCCCTCCTCATTAACAGACGGTGTCCAATAGGCATAGTAAAGCTGTTTTCCGGTGGCCGGATCAACTCCTGCACGCTTTGATACATAGAAGGTATAAATCGGCTTGCCAACCTCGATGACAGACGCTCCGCCGCTTATCGAATTCTGCGAAGTGGTCAGGGCTATCACCTTGTTACGGTTGAACGAACCCATCACTGTAGCATCCCATCTGAAATTCTCCCTCTGGAATATTGTGCCCCTCAGTGAAAGTTCAAGACCCTGGTTTCTCATTGAGCCGACATTGTCATTATAACCGGTGAAGCCAGTGGATATGGCAAGAGGATTCTCAAGAAGCATGTCAGAAGTCTTCCTGTTATAGTATTCAGCAGTAACGGAAAGCCGGCCCTTGAACATTGAAGCCTCGACACCAGTATTGAGGTTCGCATTCTTCTCCCACGTGATGCCGCGGTTCTCAAGCTTTGACGCGAAAGCTCCCGCATCGCTCGCATTGGGCCATGTATAGTCATAAAGGCCCTGCCATGCATAATACGACCCGAGATTGTCATTTCCCTGGACACCATACGACACCTTCAAAGTCATGTTGTTAAGCCATGAGCGGGTCTTTTCCATGAAAGTTTCGTTGGAAATCCTCCATGACGCACCCACAGACCAGAAATTGCCCCATCTGCCGGTCTTGTAGAACCTCGAAGACCCGTCTGTACGCCAGCTCGCATCGAAATAGTACCTGTCTCCCCACCCGTAATTGAGCCTTGTGAAATAAGACTCAATAGCATAATTGTGAGAATAGCTCGTATTGCCGGAAGTGGTGACCGCAGGAGCAAGCTCATCAATGCCGTCCATTATTCCGGTCTTCTCCCCCATGGCGTAATTATATCTGTAACGGTAATATTCATGCCCGAGAAGCACCTTGACATCATGCTCCCCGAATGTCCTGTCATAGTTGAGGACCTGGTTGAAAGTATAGCTCAGCGTCCTCGTATTGGTCTTGCTCAGACGTCCTCCCTGCGCCGCCGCATTGCCATGATATTTGTCATTGACCAGAGTCCTCTGATAGTCATTGAAGTCCGTTCCCAAGTTGACAGAAAGCCTGAGTCCATAGAGCAGGGCATCCTCATTGACGGTACCGAGAGTAATATAGCTTCTGGCAGAGAGGGTATTGCGGTTATAGTAGGCCTTGTTGTTGAACAGCTCCGCCTTTGAGTTGAACCCCTGGGCCACCGGCCTGTTTGCAAATCCGTTGTCATCCTCCGCGCCATACTCATACAGCATTCCTCCATTCTCGTCAAAGACATTGTTTCCAGCCATATCCTTCTGGTACAAAGGATAGACAGGGGCCATGAACTGGGCCGTGTACCACACATTGGACACGGATGAACCGGAAAAATCCTGATAGTCGGAAACAGTATGGGCAAAATTGGCATTCATGCCTATCTTGAACCAGTCATTAGCCTGGGAATCCACACTTACACGTCCCGTATAACGGTCAAAATCAGTATTCTGCAAGATGCCGTTCTCCTTATAATATCCCATCGAAACCAGATAATTCACCTTCTGGCTTCCGCCGCTTACAGAAAGAACATGCTCTGTACGCAGGGCCGCATTATTGCTGATTTCATCCATCCAGTTCTCGTCCCAAGCCGCGACAGCATCCTGGCGTATCTTTCCGGTAAGAGGGTCAACAAGGGTATCCCAAGTGTAATTCTTGTAAGGATTGTAATATTCGGGGTTCTTAAGTCCTCCTATCGTCTGTCCGAGATTCGCCGAGGCATATCCGGAAGCGCCTTCCGCATCCATTCCGGTACCGTACTGCGCACTGTTCCGCAAAGCCTCGTAAGTAAGCTCCACAAAATCGCCCATCCCTACAAGGTCATAACGCCTGAGTGCCCTTGACGCAATGCCGACCGTACCCTTATAAGAGATATTGGCACGATCCTCCTTTCCTCTGCGCGTAGTTATGACAATGACTCCGTTCGCCCCCCTTGCTCCATAGAGGGCACCCGCAGAAGCATCCTTAAGTACGGTCATCGTCTCTATATCGGCCGGATTAATGGAACTCAGCGACCCGTCATACGGGATGCCGTCCACAACGTAAAGCGGCGTGGAAGCGGCATTGACCGAACCTATTCCGCGTATCATGATTGACGCCCCTTCTCCGGGCTGTCCGCCTCCGGAAGACACCTGCACACCAGCAACCGTGCCCTCGAATGATTTGGTGACATTTCCAACGACCCTTTTCTGCAATTCGTCACCGCGCACCACGGCAGCGGAGCCTGTGAATGACTCTTTCTTGGCGGTACCGTAGGCAACAACCATAGTCTCTTCAAGCACCAGGGCCTCCTCTTCAAGGACAATGTCAACTACAGCACGTCCGGCAACTGAAACAGTCAATGTCTTATAACCTATGCATGACACGGAAAGAACTGCGTCTGAAGGCACGTTTTCAAGGACATATTCCCCGTCCAGCGATGTGCCCGCACCTTGCGAAGTCCCATCCACAAACACACCTGCACCGGCCACTGGAACTCCCAGGGCATCCTTCACCACTCCCCGCACATCAATATTCTGCGCAAAAGACGGAAAAGAAAAAACCAGAAAAGCCAGTCCAGCCAATATAAATGATATCTTATTTCTTTTCATAGCGTTTCTCTAAAATTTTCATGTTATGGACAGCCGTCCATATGTCATCTCCCTTCACATCCGCCACAGCAGGTGCCATTACAGATACCATTGGGAACAGGTCTTTGTCAAGCGGATCAAACGCCATAACCTCTCCGGCAGGGGAAGCGGCAAGCACCTCGGCCGAGAATGCCCTTGCACTTGATTCAGTCTCCGGAGCATCAGCCGTCGTGACCGAAGCATACCGGGTTATCTTGTCTCCTACGGAATTCTCCGCAGTGGCAATGAAAGTGTAGCTTGTAGAGGCATCCACAGAAAACTTGTATGCCAGGCCTCCCCCGTTGACATACTGGATGTTTTCCTCAACCACATCACGTCCGAACTGCTCCACAAGGGCAGGGTATGACGACACCTGACTCGAAGCAAGTACAGAAGACTTGAAAAGCGCATAACGCACCTTGACCACATCAACGCCCTTCATTCCGCAGCCTATGGTGTTGTGCACAGGACCGTATGAAGTGTTGGTGGTGGCTGTGGCCGCAAACCATGTCTTGTCGGACATGTCTGTCTTGGTCGTTATCGAATTGACGCAAAGTGTCTCTTCACCAGAAGAAGATGTTGCAAGGGTGGAAAGAGTATATGAGACCCCGGCAGAAGCAGCAGTGATAAGAAGGCAGCCGTTGTTGGAGTTTGTCCCTATCAGATGAGCCTCAGATCCGGGATAACTGTATCTATCGTCCCTCAGAAACGCCTTTATGGCCTCCGTATCGGACGGGTCAGGGAAAATCTGCCTGAAAGAAGATGTCGGGAGTGTCCTGTATCTTATGGCTTCGACATCCTGTCCCATCCACAGCGAGACAACAGAGTTCATCCAGGAATAGCCTGCCGCCAGATATGCATTGGACAGGAAATATGTCTGGCTGAACCACTTGCTCCCGCCGAAATTCGGTCCGTCTGACGCTCCGAGAGCCTTTGTCTTGAAAACGGCATGCGACAGTCCCGAAGTCACCTCTCCACTAAGGGTCATTCCGAAAGCAATTATGGCGTATGACATCTCGGACGTCAGCCCGGTCTTTGTCAGCGAACTTGTTCCGGACTTGAGAACAGAAGCAAGCGCAAGCTGAAGGCTGATGCCCTGTTCCTTTGCATAGTCAAGTATGGCCTGGTGGTATGAATCTATTATTTCCTGCTCGGAAAGCCTGTTAAGCAGATATGCGGGCACAACATCATAATAATACAAATCACCGGCAACCGCATATATGTCATATGCCACTGCATCAGCCACCACATCAGTAGGCACTATCAGATATGACGGCATGTCGGAGCTTGAAGTGGTGAAAGCCAGCTCAGCATCCGGCGAATCCGTCCTTCTTTGCGGCTCAGCGGAAATGGCCTTCACCGTAAACCTGTATTCAGACGATTTCTCAAGCCCGGTAACCGAGACCTTCGAATCCGCTGTACGCAAGGTTTTTCCATTTATGGAATATTCGTATTCAGACGCACCTTCAACATTCTGCCAGCTGATTACCGTCCTTGAAGCATACGCACATCCGAGGACAGGTTCCGGAGTTGAAAGCGGAAGCAACTCGTCAGTAAACACGTGCACATAAGTATAGTCCGATGAGACATAAGGACCGTCACCGGAAGCATCTGCCCTGAGTGAAATGACATATTCAGTATGACTCTCAAGACCCGAGAAAGAAACATCGCGGGAAAAAACCGTGCATTCATCCGCTCCATTCAGCGAATAAGTATAAGAAGCGGCATTCTCCACAAGATCCCACTGAAGCGAGAAACTGTCCGGAGTCACAGCCTTAACCCTCACGTCAGGCTGGGCAAGAACATATCCGGAAGCCTCCGGACCCGGCTCTTTTGTGGAGCAGCCGGCAGCAGCATGCAGCACTGCCAAAGCCACAGACATTATTCTGACAATATTTTTCATCATGATTCTTTATTCGACGGTTACTTCAAATGTTTTCTTTATGGCAGTCCCGTCCGAAACGGTTATCTTCACTGACCCGGGCCTTATGCCCCTGATTGTCATGATGCCTCCGGAAAGTGACACCTCAACATATCCTGGCGCGGACACCTTGTAAACCAGCACCTGCACCTCAGGAAGATAATCGGCAAGGTTCAGGGAAAGGGATTCTCCGGCACGGACCCTCTGGCCCGGAATATCTGCCAAGCCAACCACGGTCCTGAGCAATTTGTATGTATCAAGAGCTCCAACACCCATACGGCCGGCATAAGTCGCAGGATAATATGCATCCATCGGCCTTGTGCTGCTCAAAAGTGCCTGGCGAAGAGTCTCTGCAGTGAGTCCCTTTCTTTTTTCCGCTCCATAATAATAGCTTACCGCAAGCGCACATGCCCCCGACACATGAGGACAGGCCATGGAAGTACCCTGTATTCCCTCATATGAGGACGAGCCGTCTTCCGCCACACTTGTGCTATATACGCCTCCATATGTGGAATTGAGCGACAAATCGCCTCCCGGGGCTGACATTGAGACCCAGGTTCCATAATTGGTGTATGCCGCAGGCGTACCGAGCCACGATGTCGCGGCCACGCTCACAGCAAGCGGATCGGCAGAAGGATAATTAAGTTCGTCAGTATTGTCATTACCGGCTGCAAAAATGACTATTCCACCGGCCATAGGGCCCTCCTGATTGCCGTTTTCATCCATTCCGGCATATTTCACGAAATATTCCATCGCCCTTGACAAGGCAGAATAGACTCCCCTGCGCCAGTCTGTGGATGAAATCGTCCCAGCGGAAAAACTCCAGCTGTTCTGGCTAATCACAGCCCCGTTGTCCGCAGCATATTTCATGGCCCTCACCTGACCGCCTATGCCAGCTCCCGAGGAACCGGACTCGGATGCCCCCAGAGTCTGCAAAGTCATGATTTTCACACCGTCACCCTTTCCGGAACCGCCTGCAATCCCATTCACTCCGATTCCGTTGTTGTTGACAGCCGACACTGTTCCGGCGACATGGGTACCATGCATGTTTTCTGCAGAAAAAGTTATGTTCCCGCTGCCGTCCACGAAATTATACCCATAGATGTCATCCACGTAGCCGTTGCCGTCGTCATCAATCCCGTTTCCCGGAATCTCCCCGGCATTGACCCACATGTTGTCTTTCAAGTCCTCGTGATCATATTTCACTCCCTGGTCAATCACAGCCACAATAACGTCCGGATTGCCGGTGCATAACTGCCACGCCTCCCATACATTAGCATCCGCTCCTGCAAGGGTCTTTGCGGCACCGACAGTCCCGGCATTATTGTAATGCCACTGGAACATCCTTGCCCTGGCGCTCTCATTGAACGGAAACGGCACACTGCTTCCTGCCGACAATGCAGGACAGGCTCCGGCCACATCCACAGGTCCCGCCTTGGCATATTCAGCCGAAACAGTAGGAAGCGGATATTCTATAATCTCTATGTCCCTGCAGGCAGAAAGCAGAGAAGCCACCTTTGAGGTAGGTACAGAGGGGTCATATTCCGCAATATACCAAAGATGCAGGCCCTCTTTTCTTGTCCTCTCCTCAAAACGGCCGCATTCTGGGAAAAGGCGTTCGAACCTGACTGCTCCAACTTCCGTGAGCACCCTGTCAATCTGGTCGATTCCGCTCCTGTCACCAGGCAGCCCCGCCTTTGTCAGACAAGGCTCGGAACCGCTCTTTAACTTGATTATGATTTCCCCGTCTATGGCGGCGACAGACTCATTCACAATGACAGGGCCTCCGGAAGGAGTCCCTGCTTCCTCAGGCACATATCCCCTGCCGGAACACCCGAAGATGCCGGCAAGGGAAAGCGCGAGGGCAAATGCTTTGAAAACATTTTCCATTCTCAATTATCTCTTGATGATCTACTCTTTTACGCAACGTACCTGGTGGCAGAAATTCTCCGCACCTGCAAAATATGTGGCTCCGTTGCTGTTGAAATCCACGCGGAAAGCACGAGGAGACTGTCCTTGCGTATATTCGTGAGCTGTCCAGTAATAAGCCCATCCGCCAGCATAGTTATGGGTATTGCCCTCTGTCGGATATATGTTGCCTACCGAAGGATAGTAGTCCCCGGTCCTTTTCCATACACGGCCGCAATCTTTTTCAGCATTCCATTCATAATCAGGATTTTCCCCATTCTCATCATACTCCTCAGGGCGTCCGCCTACCTTATAGGAATTTACATTGTCCTGATTCGCTATTCCATACAGATTCCTTCCCGGCATCTTGTATCCGACCGGACAAGGATCGAAAATGGTCTTGACATCAGCCGACCACAAAGACGAATTGCGTGTCTGCTCGTCATTTGAAGTAGTAAACCAATGGGACGCATTGCCATAAGGGAAAATGAAACAAGTCGGATTCGCCACGGCCATAGGAATGTTTCCAGGAGCGTCAGAAAGATTCTTGGCCACAAAGTCACGCCCTATCACCCATGTGGCCGAGCCGTCACCCACTTCCCAGTTAGGCTCATTGCATTCCGCCACATTGCCGCTCTCAAGGTCGGAACGATAAGGCGAGCGTGAAGGCATGAACGGGTCTTTCCTGCCCCACTGGTAGAACATGCCCCTGTTGCCCACATCCATAGGATTATTGTTCATCGCACCGAGATTCCTGTCCATTATCTGCGCGAGGACCTCTCCCGCAGGATTTATATGGTCATGAGAAGTCACCTCATCGTCACATACCCAGATATGCCAGCTCCAAAGCACATTGCCCTTCACATCCTTGACAGCAATAAGCGCATTGCCCTCCATCCTGCCGGTAGTGAAAGTGACATAACCGCCGTTGTAAACCGGTGCCCCGTCTATTATTTCCCTGGACATCGTGCGGTCTCCGTCTGTCCTTGACTCCCAAAGCAGGTCCGCATATGCTATTCCGGTTATGTCCACACCATAATTCTCGATATATCTGCTCCTTCCGTCAGACCCTCCGTTTCCTTTTACGGTAGCATCAAACTTATATGTAGAGCCAGTCTTTACAAGATAGCAGTTGGACGTTCCGCCTGCATTAAGGTCTATGCCATGCCCGGCCCTCTGGACAAGACACAGCTCAACAGCCTTTGTCTCCTCACCCTTCACCGCAGTTATGGATACGGAAGCTTCTTTCAGTCCAGGCTGATAATTGGCCGGAGCCTCAATCCAAAGCACGTCCCCGTCCATGGCCGAAAGCACGAACCAGCTGTCCTCAGTCTCCCAGCTCCACGAATCTGCATTGGTGGCCACAACAATAGCTGCAGCCCCGCCGTCAGCATCAAACACGACCCTCCCGTCGGAAGTATCCATATAGAAAGGAAGCTCATAATCGTCCGGGGCTATCCTTACGGTCTCCGTACAGCCTGCGAACATTACGGCAGCTGCTGCACAATATATCAATGTCTTTTTCATCGTAATCATTTTTATGTCTATTTCCACATGTCAGGAATAGAGGCAAAATCAGTCATGCCCGTACATCCCGCGAAACAGCCTTTCCTGCTTGAAGAGGCCGTGGCAATGGATGCCATGCCGGTCTCAGCCGTATTTATTCTCTCATAAATGTGGATTTTCTTTCCGTTCACAACGGTATATGGGGACTCTCCGACGATATTTTGGCATCCGTTGAACAGATTGCCCACATTTGTTATCCTGAGCATATTGTCGAAAAAGTCAACCGGGAATGCGGTAAGTGAGGTACATCCGCTGAACATTCCGCTCACATTGGTCACAGAGGCCATCTCACCGAACATATCCTTTGAAACAGAGGCCAGCGAAGAACAGCCGCGGAAAAGGTTGGACATCGTAGTAATCCCCGTCATGCCCTTGAAAAGGTCAGCAGGAACAGACCTCAGAGCCGAACATCCGTCAAATATGCCTGCCAGCGACGTAACACCTGCAACATCACAGAACATCGTAGCGGAAACATCAGAAAGCGCAGTGCAATTAACGAAAAGATTGGCAAGCCCAGTAGGCCTCTTCCCGTTGAACACCTCCGATCCGACGCTCCTGAGCGAAGTGCAGCCTCTGAACACATTGCTGAATGTTCCCACTGTCTCACGGAACAGCCCGTCCGGTACGGAAGTTATTGCAGTACATCCGTCAAAAAGGCTGGTCAAAGTTGTACCGGAGCTTCTCCTGAGAACATTGAATGAGTTGGTGGCGACAGAAGACAGGGATGTGCATTTCTCAAACATATTGGCACATGTCGATATGTTGGTGCGCTCCGCCGTTCCGAACAGGTCGTCAGGTATAGCCTGAAGCGAAGAACAGCCGCTGAAACATTTCTGCAAGGTAAGCGTAGTGGCGGCAGTCTGGTTTGCGAACAAGCCTGACGGAATGGAACTTACCGAAGAGCAGCCTTCAAAAGCGCTTGCGAAAGTATTTACGAACCTGAGTCCGTCAAACAGGCCTTCAGGAACCTCCTTGAGGGAAGAACAGCCCTTGAAAAGAAGGTCACATGCCACATTTGAGGCGACTGTGCTCTCACCGAATATGTTGCCGACAGTCTCAAGCGCAGTGCATCCCTCAAAAGCGCTCTTGAAAGATGTGGCCGAAACAGCACCGTCAAAAAGACCGTCAGAAACGGAAAGAAGGCCCTTGCAGTCCTTGAATGCAGTCGCAAAAGTAGTAACTTTGGAGTTGTTGGCAAACAGTCCGGCAGGGGCTGATACAAGACCGGAGCCGACAAACACATTAGATGCAGTCGTAAGGGCCACAAGGTCATTGAACAAGCCCGCAGGCACAGTCTTGAGCGAAGTGCAGTTCTGGAAAAGATTTGCGATGCTCGTCACCTTCGACAATCCCGAAAAAGCAGCCTCTGACACATTCTCCAATGAAGTGCAGCCTTTGAACATGCTTGAAATATTGGTGCATGCCGTGCATCCTGAGAATACGTCAGCACCCACGCTGCGCAATCCCGAACACCCGTCGAACATTCCTGAGAATGAAGTCACCTTAGACAATCCCTTGAAAAATTCATCAGGCACTTCTTCCAATGAAGTGCAGCCGGCAAACGCACTGGCCATCTGTGTCACATTAGGACATGATGCAAACAGGCCGGAAGGCACGGATTTGAGGCTTGTACAGCCCTTGAATATGCTGCTGAACTGCTGTATTTTAGTGAACCCGTCAAAAAGGCCTGCAGGAATCTCCTCCAATGACACGCAATCCTGGAAAACCATTGTAAACGCGGCCTTGTCCAAAACAGCAGATGTAGCTCCTGTCCTTGTGAACAGCCCCGCAGGAATGGACCTGAGCTGGCTGCACCCGCTGAAACATGCCCTGAACTGCGTAACATTGCTGCAACCTTCGAAAAGGTCTTCCGGAATGGATGTTATCTTCGTCTTGTTGAAAGCATTGTCAAACGTCGTGCACTTCGTGTTGTTCCGGAACAGGCCGGCAGGAAGCTCAGTCACGCCGGTAGTATGGAAAGCCATACGGAAAGTCGTGCATTCGGTAAGGCCGTCAAAAAGGCCTGCCGGTATTTGCGTCAGTTTCTCACATGAAGAAAACAAAGCATTGCATGTGGTTATCTTCGGATTATTGTCGAAGAAACCTTCAGGAATCTCAGCAAACTCCTTGCACTGGGAGAACATCTGGCTCACGTCCCTCAGCTCCGGATTCTTTGAAAGGAAATCCTTGTCCAGGCCCGTAATTGCAGTCAGGCCGAACATGCCCTTGACAGACTCGAGCTTAGGGCAATTGAAGAGAAGTCCAGCCGGAACAGAAGCGATGCCCTTGGAAGAATAGAAAATGTTTTCCATGCGCTCCGCATTCTCCGCATAACGGAACAGACCGTCAGGAATTTCGCTTATTCCGGTATCTGAAAATGCATATTCGAATGAAACCACATTTTTGAACGCCTCGCAATTGTCTTCCGGTATTGCAGTCAGATTGGAGCACTGGCGGAATGCCTCATCCATTGACCGTATCCCCAGACGTCCCCAGTTATATACACGCACAAGCTGGGCTTTCTGGTTATAATACGCTCCATACTGCACATGAATCGCAGGTGCAGTTCCTTTTGCGGATACGATATATTCGTCAGGGTCAGTATAAGTATGGGCGGGATAAGTGTCTGTCGTAACTTCTTCAACAGTACCGTCTCCCCAGTCGATGGTCCCTTCAAATCCTTCACCAAAGAACAGGATTGAATTAAGGTCTTTAGCAATTACATTAAGGCCAACGATGAATGCATTGATATCCATTCCCGTCTGAGAGACACGTATTATCTTCTCATCGTTGTTTTCCTTGCCGTCACCCGTTCTGACGGTTATCGTTACAATGCGTGATTCCTCTCCGGAATTGATTACAGGAGTGATTCTAAGGCCGTTCTCTGTCCTTTCGACAGTAAGCCAGCCGTTGTCAGGATTGTCCACAGCATAATCCCAGTCGAAATTTGCGCTCACGGAAACCTCTCTTTCAGAATCTGAGGTCGGGGCAAAAGGAATGGTCTGGGCACCTACGGAAATATTGGCTGCGCGGTCCTGAAGTACAGATACAGTTTCAGTTACAGGATTCCCCCCCCCTACTCCTGCGATAAGCTTGATTTCAGTCTCCCTGTCGGCAAAGGAAGCATTCCTGTCCACAGAAAGCGTAAGGACATCACCGTTTCTTTCCACCAGCATCCATTCGCAGGCTGCCGTCTCAAAAGTCCAGTCATCGTCACTCGAAACAACCTCAAAGCTTGCAGTCAGCTCCCCGACAGCAGGAATCTGGAAATTGTTCTGCGAGGCGGTGATTTCAAGTGTTCCGTAAGCATTCTGAGTAACGGCAACCGAAACGGACTTGTCCCCGGCTGTAATGTCAACCGAGGCGGAAAGCTTTTTCTCCTCATTGTTGGCATCGCAGGAAAGCACCAGCTGGTCTGCCTTCTCCACTTTAGCGGCCTCCAAAAATTCGTCTCCAGTAACCTTAAAGTCCCATTCGACATTCGTGTTGACATTGATGACGACTTCTCCGCCGATGCTCTTGAACGACACCGTCGCGCTTTTGTCGTCTCCCGGTTCAAAAAGAGTGTTCCTTGACTCTATATTCAGTTCCGCTACAATATCCTTGTCATTCTCTCCTGGGACAGGATTATGAATGATTATAGTCTCTTTCGTGCACGAAGCCAATGCAAGCAGCATAGCTGCACATATTGATAATTTTTTCATGACAATCTGTTTTACGGTGTTACTGCGGCCTGTCGGCTTTCACAAAATACATCTTGCCGTCCGCATAATAGCTGCCTCCGTCAACCGCATAGCTGCTGCCGGTATATACGACAAGACCGAAAGAAGAATAACCGGACGGCATCCCGTTCAAATGAATCGCATCCCTTTCGGTGCCCGTCTCGTCAGAATATCCCTTTCCGTTAGTACCGGTAAGCATTGTGGTGGAGAATCCTCCGCCGTCACCTGCGAAATTTATGGCTACAGGGAAGAAAACATACGTCACAGTAGCGCTTTCCTCCAAAGTAAGGCATGCACGGCCGAGATCAATTGTCATCACCTCTTTTTCCTTGTCATAGCCGGCAATGATTTCAGTACCTTGACGGAAAAGGTCCTTTATCTTGAAACTTTTTCCATATACATCCTGCTCAATGGTGCAGTGTGAAGCTGTTCCCGCATTTCCGAGCGGCTGTCTCTGATAATACCAGTTCTCGGCATAAAGACCGAAATACCCGAGCATACGCAAATAAGGGTTCTCCTCTCTTGAAATCTGCGATATATTGATTGTAACCGATTTCTCTGATTCTGCGGTTCCCGCCTTTATCACTAATGACGACGTCCTCGTATCTCCCTCATTTACATCGGCACTGACCTTGACCAGTCCCGAAGCATAGTCCGGCTCCACAGAAAGCCATGAATCAGACTGAGTTATGGTCCAGTCAGAATTTGATGACACAGAGAATGCGAACACATCACCTTCAGAATCCATTTTCACAGATTCAGGGGAATTGGCATAAAGCTGCACAAGTTCGGAAGACCAAGCCTGGGTAACCTTTATCTCCTTGCTCGAGGCTCCATTTGTAAGAAGGACGGAAGCGACCCTCTTTTTTCCGGTGACATTAGGCTCAGCCGTCATCACCAGAGACTCGTGTGACTGCTCGAGCTTCAGCCAGCTTTCAGGACAGTCTCCGGACCAGTCTGAAGGACATGCGACTGAAATGGTCGCAGTCCCGCCGTTTTCCGCGAAGGCAACCGCATCCTGTGATACCAAGACCACATCCGCGACTTCATCCTTCGCCACTTCGCCGCACCCGCTATATAAGGGGAGTGCACAGCACAGCAATAATGGGAAAAAACGTTTCATAATACAATATTTATAATTGGTGTTCACACAAGAAGCATGAGAAAGCGCAACAAAAAACCTTTTAAAGTTATATAAAAAACAAATACGATGTTCTTTTTTTTCTGCAAAAACTAACAATAGCCACATATATCAGCTATCTTTGCAGGCTATAACAAATTGTTACTTTTTACCTATGGAAGTAAGAGCCAAGAAGGCCTTGGGCCAGCATTTTCTGACAGACCTTTCGATTGCGCAGCGCATTGCGGAATCACTTGATACACAAGAGCCTCAGACAGCTCCGCACATACCTGTGCCCACACTGGAAATCGGCCCCGGAATGGGAGTCCTGACACAGTATCTGCTGCAGAGGCCGGACCTTGACATGAAGATGGTCGAGATAGACAGTGAATCCGTAAATTACCTGCTCACACATTTCCCGCAGGTCAACGGAAGGCTTCTTGAGGCAGACTTTCTCAAGCTCAGGCTCGAAAAATTCTTTCCGGAGAAATTCTGCGTAATCGGAAACTTCCCGTACAACATCTCCTCACAGATTTTCTTCAAGATTCTTGAATATAAGGAGCAGGTGCCGCAGGTTGTGTGCATGATACAGAAAGAAGTGGCTGAAAGGATAGCCGAAAAGCCGGGGACCAAGACATACGGCATTCTTTCGGTGCTGCTGCAGGCCTGGTATGACATCGAATACCTGTTTACAGTAGGTGAAGGCGCATTCAATCCGCCTCCGAAGGTAAAGTCAGCAGTAATAAGACTGGTGCGCAACTCAAGGACAAGTCTCGGCTGTGATGAAAAAATGTTCAAGGCTGTGGTTAAGACTGGATTCAACCAGCGCAGAAAGACACTCAGAAATTCCCTGAAAGCGATGATACTTGAAAAGGCCGCCCGTGAAGGATTGGACGACGCGCAAAAGGCCGAGTTTGTGTCAGACCCCGTGTTCGACCTCAGGCCTGAACGCCTCGGGGTAGAGGACTTCATAGCCCTCACTCTGAAATTGTCATAGGTTTGCCGCCCTGCGCTTTGGCGAAAGAGGCAATCAGGCTTGTGCAGTATATTGTCCATGCCCCGGCACAAGCCAGAATAAAGCCGTTCAGATTGAGGACAAATTGCTGCGGCGCACAGACACGGCCATGACAAATAGACCAACCGCGCCTGCCACCATATATCTGAGCACCACGAAGACGGACTCATACTCCGGAGCCTGAACCTTCACTTCCGGAAGCAATGAAATCAAAGCCAAAGAAAGGACTGCACATATCACGGACACCGTAGCCACGGCTATGGCATGGCGGCGGTCACTTTCCTTTTTCTTGGCAGACATGTCCATTATCTTCAATATTTTTTCCTGACATGCCGCGTCATCCTTACCGCTCAGGGAAGCAGGAACCGGAAGCAGGTCAATCTGACGCACAAGATCCTCCATAAACCCGTCATCTACCGGGACAGAGGGCCTGTTCTGCATAAAAAACTTTCTTATTTCTTTTTCCGTCACCATATCACATTGTTTTTTCAAGATAAACCTTCAGATGCGCCCTGCCACGTGAAAGACAGGAGCGCACAGTACCTGAAGGCATTCCGGTAATTCCTACTATTTCCTTTATGGATTTCTCCTCCATATAAAACAACAGAATCACAGCCTGTTCCTGCACGGAAAGCATCCCGATTGCCTGATACAGATCCTGATAGGCGAACCGCCTGTCCGCAACTGATGCCTCATCATCAATATCGCAGGACCTTAGGCATTCGAGAGGTTCACAGGCACGGCGTCCATCCGTGCGCAGACTGTCATAATGGCAATTGTACGCTATCCGGAAAAGCCATGTAGAAAAACGCGAACGTCCTTCAAACTTCCCGAAAGAAAGATAGGCCTTCAGCAATGCCTCCTGTGCTATGTCATCGGCACGTGAAGAATCTCCGCAACAGAGCATAAGCAGGAACCTCCTCAAAGATTCCTGCTCCTGAGCTACCATTTCTATGAATTGTCCGCGTGTCACAAGACTAAATCTATTCGTTCCCGTCCGTCTGCCCGCAAGAAGGCTTTTCAGGCGCCTTATATTTGAGTCCGAAGAAGAATGTCACAAGGCTCGATATCCCGACGCAAAGCAGAATGACACCGACCAGATATCCCCACTGCGAGAAAGAATAAAAATCCAATGCAGCAAACAAGATGAAGCCAATCCCCATAAGCGTAAGCATGACACCAGCATTCAGGCTCTCTGTCAATTTTCTCTTGGACTTCTCCTCACTCTCCATATTCTCAAAAAAGTTCGGATCAATCTCGGCCCCGTTTTCAATGGCCTTGATGAGGACATCCATTTTCTTGTTGACCGCTTTGGTCTTTGCCCTTGTAATTAGCCAGACACACATTACAGGCAGCACGCAGCAAACTGCGATGCAGACGATAAAAGGCATTAATTTTACCATAATCTTTTCATTTATATTATACTTCACTTGTGAACTGTCTCCCGGACCACTTCATTTGGTTGGCTTAACAGAAAGGGGCGCTATCGCATTACTTTCTTCCGCCTCACAAATTCAAACAAGTTTGATTGGATTCGGCTTAACCGAAAGGTCATATATTTGACTGAAGAAGGTCACGGAATGTTGCAAGAAATTCATGTTTTTGTACAGAAACGCATCAAAAGGGAGACACATCACGTGTACGGAACGACTCACGGGCCTTTCGGGCATACAATTTCCGCACATCATCCGGCAGAGCCGAAGTCTTCATGTAAGCCCTGGTCATATCAGGAAACTTGGCAAGGGCAGTAGCAAGGCACCATGCCACCGCCATGCGCACATAATAAGGAGGCTCACCCAGGGCGACTCCCTTCACGCTCTCCATCTGATCCTTTCCTTTGGAAGCCAATGCCTTCGCCTGCCTTGAAGAAATATATTCAGAGCTTATCGCCCCGAAATCCAGACGGTCAAACTGCCGGAAAATCTCGGGAAGCCACTCTTCATCAATAAAATAGCTCATAGCCATAACTACAGCAAAACGCACCTCGAACTCCCTGTCAGAAGCAAAATACCCGCACAGCAAGTCCCAAAGCATTCCGGAATTGTTCTTTCTTTCCCGCTTAACCCATTTGGCCGCACTGTCAAACAAATCACACACAGCCCAGTTGTCCATATATGGCACATATCTACGGACAAGCTCCAGACGCATGTCCAACGGCACTTTGACATAATTTATCATAAGTCCCCACACGACCGTCTCCTCATAAGACAGCCTGCTCCGGCATCCCGTTCCACCTTCATTCCGCTCTGCAACCGCCTCCCGTTCGAACCCTGCAATCATCTCCAAAGCATCATCACTGCCCGCCAATTCTTTGGCAAGCGACTTCATTTCAGGAACATGTAATCCCAAAATCCGTCTGCCAGGCAATGCATTGATGATTCTGACATGCCCTTCGCGGTATTTGCTGTCCGACATGAACCTCTCAGGCACCAAAAGCCTCAACATTTCTTCTATCATTTTACCATTTTTTGAATTGCATAGCAAATTTAAAATTTTTATTTTTGCCTTGACAAAAACTATAAACTATGACTTCTGCAGCAACCAAATTCCTTGTCATCCTGACTGCACTATTCCTCGGCATCATGCCGCTCACCCACGCACAGGACAACAAGCCGGACATGATACACCACAAGTTCATTCCGTAACGCTGCAAACGGCCGAATATATCGTATTGGGCAAAAAAGACAGAGCCAAATACGGCAAATCCTTTCTCGGATACACCGGTATGCAGGTACATTGTTATATCGGGCAAAAACTTAAACCAAAAGAGTTAAGACGAATATTAAAGAAAATCAGGAACTACCAATATGAAAACATTGTCTTTGACGGATTCGTCACAGATCAGGTCAGGATGGACCATTCATTCCACGCAGGAGTTCTCCCTGGATTGATTGCAGGAGAATATCCGTCATTCACCTTAAGGCGCAGCAGCAAATAGCCGCTTCAATAAATAACCACAAAACTTCATAACAACATTTCAAGCTAAGCATATGAATCCCAAAGCCAAAAACATCCTCAGGCACACATTGACCACATTAATGCTAACTGTAATATATTCAGTGACATATTGGCTTGTTTCGACAATATGGGAACTATTTGACAAAGAACTGACGGCACCTTCAATAAAAGAGGTTCTCATCTTCGGCGTATTTATGGCCATATTTACATCATGCCTGAACATTTATAGAGAAAAGAAGAAAGTTCCTTCCGGCTCTGATTCCTGCAATCAAGATTGATTCCATGCCCACGGATTCCACCTGCCGATTCGTCATGCCATGAGCGGTCTCTCTGCAAAAGTTGACCAATTGTCAGTTTTGCGGCAATTTTCCTCGGCTCTCTCTCGGGCCATGGCTGAAATTTGTTGTCAGGTCCATTTTACACTGAGCCGGTACATTCATCAAAAACGGTTTAAAAAAGAGGGCAGATTTTTACCGTTTTTCCATTGAATCTTGCTAGCCGCGGCATGAGGTTTCACAAAAGTGCGCACGCAGTTCATGCCATGGGGCACAAGCAGGCTTTAAGAAACAACTGCCCAAACAGCTCCTATTGCTTTGACAGCTGTTTCACTGATGCGTCAGCAGAGGCGCTCAAAGAGAGGCCAAAGCACTCATGTACAATGAGCACCGAAAAAAGAACCAGGCGTAGTTCATAGTTGTAAAGTACATCTCTCAAGCTGGACTGGTCAAGGCAAATGAGGTCATGGGTTTCTGAGGAATATAATTTGACAAAAGTTTGTGATATTGAAAAGTTTAGCTACCTTTGTCACATAATGTATGAGCCGAAAGGCAAAAGAGAAACAACGGATTGGTATTCAGCCCTCACTGAATACCTTTTCTTTTTCAAGACACATAAACCGAGGGATCCGTTCATTGCATAGGGTCTTCTTCGGAGGCTTACACCGTAAATACCAGATTCGCTTAGGATAAAGAGATTCAAAGCTGCTGACAGTCAGCAGCTTTGATAGTCATGGATATATGGAAGCATCTACTTATATTTCTTTGGTTATAGTAGCTGACATGTATCACAATTAATAAGCCTAAAAACCAAAAAACTCTTTAAACGGAGTTGCTGTTAAAACAGTTACAATCGCAAAAATTATGCACAAAACCAAAAGAACAATAATAGAAATTTCAATTGTTGGCACCTTTGTATTCCTATTATTCTCTCCAGTCAACACTCTCACTATATTGTATACGGCAAAAGCCAAAGGAATACATGCGACACTTGTTACAAAACCATTAATTAGCAGAGACGCTACTAATAAAATTGTTGCACGTTTTGTTATTTTATCCATACTTGTATACTTTTTTACAGCGATTCATCTTCATACTTTGTACAACCCACAACTCCAACATATAAAGCCGCACCAGCAACCAATAAATCATCGACCAATCTTTGAACAACACGATGTTGAGTCTCTTCATATGATTTGATAAATTCATCAGAAACACGAGACACGCAAGCAAAATACTTTTCTCCACGTTTTCTAAACCCATGACTTGCATCCAATGCCATCGTCTCAATTTGTTCATTATACACCACAACATCTTCTGCACCGTCTGATTTACTAATACAAGTAAAAAGCAACTCACCTGTATCAGAATAAACATATTCCTTAATTTCATTTTCTAGCTCATACAATACAAGAGTACCTGTTGCTATTGGTGTTCCAACTTTATCTAGAACGCTGAGTTCATATGTTTGAATAGGCGCATCCAGAGCCTTTGAGTCCAATGGTGACGCACACACAGTAAGTCCGCAGTCTGTTGTTAATTCAACAACTCTATCTGAAGGACTTAAAGAAGTATCGGTAATTTCATCACTCTCCTGTATACATGAAACGAACATTACCGAAAGAACAAATATAACTATAATATTTTTCATAACCTTTATTATCAAATATGTTACTACAAATTATCCCAGCACGTTGCTACATAGGTACTTGTAGAACATCTTGCTGTGGTTTTGTATCTCTCAGATTCATAGAGAGAACCGGCGAAGTAAATAAAAGACAGGTAATTATACACCCGATGACTGATTTTAGTTTCATAGCTATTCCTCCATTTTGTGTTCTACAAAATTATAGACTCTAAAACTATAATCGTATATAATTGAAGAACTATCCGACAAACAAACTCTTACCATAAATATCTGTATATTAATGGATTAGGCTCCCTATTAGATTTAAAAATCTAACAGGGAGCCTAATCTCACCACAAAACATTGATACTCAAACACTTACCCCCCCCCAGCATTCAATACCAATGTATAAAATTTTGTATATCGTTAACAATCAATTAATTACATCAATTTAGATAAAATATTCTGCGAAATTTCAGGGGATAACATAGATATTTTGTTTTTTAAACGTCCTTTTTTCATATAGATATTAGCCGTAGAATCACCTGTAAAAGCACTGATTGCTTTTGCAGAAAAGCCTGCGAACAAGAAGCAAAGAAACCTGAAATCCACCTCCTTGAGTTCTTTCATCTCTGCACGAAGTATCGCCATCACATTACCCTTATACTCATTTACAATTTTCTCTAATTGCGCAATGCATCTTTTATTGGTTGAAAAGTTCTCAATCTCATCCTTAACCTGCTGATAAATAGCTTCCTTGTCTCTATGACTTCCGTGAGTTTCGTAATATGTATTACTCAACTTATCAAGTAATTCGTATTGTTTTGAAAACAATATAGCGATTTGACTGGACATTTCTTTTAGCAATGTATCCTGATAATCCTTTTCCGAAGAGGCTATATCCAACTTGCCTTGAGTAACTTCCAAAGAAGATAGCAATTCATCTGCTAAATTAATATAGGAACTGATTTTATTCTCCTTATTCTCAATTCGCTGACGGTATAATAACATCAATGAGATTATAGCACATATTGCTATGATTAACACCAAAGCAAATCTATATTTGCTACTTTCGAGTAATTGTTCATTATATGCTGCCTTTTCCTTGAAATAATCATTTTGAACAGACTGCAAAGGCTTCTGAAGGGCATCACGAACAATGTCATCCTGAAGTTCAAAAAGAGATTCGTGCATTCTCAAGGCTTCTTTATAATCCCCTTGCATCTTATTCACAATATACCCCATATGGTATAATGTACAGCTATCTGTTGGATTCTGCAACAGATGCCAAGAGGATTCAATTTGTATGTGAGCCTCAGAGTAATTACCGCTCAATGCCGACAAGTAGGCCTTTGCCATATTCATTATTAGCGTCCCATCATTCTGTTGAGATAAATGATGATCCAATAAATTATGCAATGACTCTACATTATTATCTGCTTCGTAAACAAGACATAAGATCTCAACTATATCTCGACACAATTGATAATCTTCATTATATGACGCCCAAGATAATACCTCACAAAGAGACTTCTCAGCCTCTGAGAACCGTTCTAGTCTATAACAAACATTGCCTATGTCTAATTTTGCATAATTTTGATGAGCTACTTTATCTGCTTTACAATAATTATCATAAGCTAACTCAAATGATTGCAATGCCTTTATAAAATCCAAATTGTTATTATATAAGACGCCTATCTGAGAGTACAATAGTCCTTTCGCATAGTCATCTTCTATATGACTCAATAATTGCTCTGCCTCCATATATGTATATATAGCATCATTATACCTATGGTCATTCTGCTGTATTCTTCCAAGATAATAATACGACCAAAACAATTTATTGAAATCATTTTTACTCTTATAATAATCCACAACACGTAACATAAGCGAATCATTGGTTTCATCAATGAAACACTTATCCTTCGCTTGCGCCAACAGTAAGTAATAGTGATTTTTAACAGATTTCCCCGTCACTGAAGATATATCAATAGATTGCAAGAAAGCTAACGCACTATCTGGACGTTCATTAATATATGACTCAACATCTTTTAGTTCTGTCTTGTAATTGGAACAAGATGTACATAAAAGCAATATCGCCACGACATATTTATAGACAACAAGCAGTTTCATAGTAATTAGGTAATTATGGTTTCTGACAGCGTAAAGATACTTATTGAAAGTTTCATCTCCAAATATATCCGTCTTTCAAATATTCTTGCTTTATTCCTAATAATCAGTATGTTATAAAACTTCTTTTTACAAAAATCTTTCAACGAACTAACAAAGTATAATTTTGATATCTTAAGAATCAATTTTACTCAATCTATCTCGGAGATCCTCAATTTCCAAAATCTTCTGACACAACTGATTCACGACCTCCTTATACTGTTGCCTCAGACGCTTATTTTCAGCCTCAGTCTTAACGGATCTTTTGTAAATAATAGCTATTACTTCCTCCTTTCTTACCTCCTGTGCAATCCTCTTGTTTTCCTCTCTAGAGAGGATCATCTTCTGCTCTTTCTTGGACAGTTCCCTCTGGAGTTCAGTAATCTTGGACTCTAATTCCTCAATATAGGTTCCTGATCATCTAAAACAGTTGCAGTATTAACATACAAATATAACTTTTCGGAATAGATAATGAAAGCCCCGGTCAAGACTTCAGCCGGACAAGCCGTCTGAAGACTCGCCCTGATGGGCAGAGCGGAATCAGAAGATTGTCTTTATGCCTGCGGATTTCGTCGCTTTGCTCCGACATCCCTTACCGCTGCCGCGGGGGCCCTTGCGACAAATCACAGCTGCGTGTGCTTTGCACACTTGGCTGTTTTCGTTTTTACTGCGCACGAGCAAGCTCGGCTCAGTAAAAACGAAAACAGCCACCGGTCATCGACCGGCAGCTGTGATTTCTTGCGGTGAGAGGGGGATTCGAACCCCCGGTACGCGTAATTACGTACGGCAGTTTAGCAAACTGCTGGTTTCAGCCACTCACCCATCTCACCAATATCCCTTGAATGAGGCCGGTTACAGCCGCGTGGCTTGCGGAAGCACCTGTTTCCTGAAGAAAACTGGCCAATTCAGTCAATTGGGACTGCAAAGATACTAATTATTTATTGTTTTGCAATATTTTCTCGCATTTCAGTATCTGCCTGGATATTTTTCATCTTGTAGTAATCCATGATGCCGAGATTGCCGTTGCGGAAAGCCTCTGCCATTGCAAGGGGAACCTCTGCCTCTGCCTCAATGACTCTCGCACGGGCCTCCTGGGCCTTCGCCTTCATCTCCTGCTCCAAAGCCACGGCCATCGCACGCCTTTCCTCCGCACGCGCCTGGGCTATATTCTTGTCTGCCTCGGCCTGATCCATCTGCAGGACAGCACCTATATTCTTTCCGATGTCTATGTCAGCAATGTCAATTGAAAGAATCTCAAAGGCAGTGCCGGCATCAAGTCCCTTATTGAGCACAACCTTGGATATGCTGTCAGGATTCTCAAGCACAAGCTTGTGGCTCTCAGCCGAACCGATTGACGAAACGATGCCCTCGCCCACTCTTGCAAGCACGGTCTCTTCACCAGCACCTCCGACAAGCTGCTTGATGTTCGCACGTACAGTTACACGCGCCTTGGCAATAAGCTGGATTCCGTCCTTTGCTACAGCCGCCACAGGAGGAGTATTGATTACCTTCGGATTGACAGACATCTGCACAGCCTCGAAAACATCACGTCCGGCCAAATCAATTGCAGCCGCCATCTTGAAATCGAGGAAAATATTTGCCTTGTCGGCAGAAATGAGGGCATTGACAACCTTGGTCACATTTCCCTTTGCCAGATAATGCGCCTCAAGCTCATTGGCATACAGTTTCAGTCCGGCCTTTGTTCCGGTAACCATTGCCATGACGATAGTATTCGGAGACACTCCCCTCCAGCGCATAAGCACCAGCTGTATCAGCGAAATCCTTACTCCGGAAATGAGAGCCTGAAACCACAGGGTCACAGGGAAAAACCAGAGAAAAACAACAAGGCCGACAATCGCAACCGCAGCCCAGACAAAAATCATAACATCCATATCATTTAATTATAAGTTTTCACAGGAACAACTCAAAAATCATCCTCTACCGGCTTGACAAACACCTTGTTATCATCAATCAGCACCACTTCCACCTCAACGCCAGGCCCTGTCATGCCCTCCAATGCAGTCACCTCCACAGACTCATCCGCAAAACGGGCCGTCCCCATAGGAGCGAGCCGGGTCACAGTAACTCCCCTGTCCCCGACAGAAAGCACAGCACCGGAAGGGACTGCCTTAGAATCAATGTTCGTATGCAAAGTGAACCGTTTCCATGTCTTGGCACGGAGCACATATATGGTCATCACTATCAGAAGCAAGGCATTTCCGGCAGTCACCAGCGCACCAGTTACATTTCCGTATTCATAGAATGCATAAAAACACGACCCGGCCAGCGAAAGAAGACCGAGCACCCCGGCAACACCCACTCCGGGGATTATGAGGATTTCAGCAAAGATCAGCACAAGGCCGACCAGAATGAGCATCACGATTATTTCCATAGCCGTCAAATTTACTTATTTGTCAGCTCACTTCCAAACAATTCCACAGAAACATCACAATCCGAAGACTCGGATACAAACGCAGCAAGAGCATCAGCCGCAGCTTTGTCATTGAAAGGACCGGCCATGAATATCACAATGCCCTCCTCCGTCTCAGTCCGCGCTATATCCTTCCCGGAAGCCCTCTCAACGATTCCTGCCGCAAGAGACGGGTCCAGTTCACCGGATACAGGCTCAATCCTCACCTGATAAAGCAGAGGGGCGCTGCTTCTGGAAGCCTCAATTGCACGGGCTTTCGACACCGGAACATCCTTTCCGTCAATACAGGCAGTCACATAAGCGCTCCGGAATCCCTGGCGGCGTACTGCCTCAACACTTGCGGCCGCCTGAGCAAAAGAAGCGAACCGCCCGGCCCTATAAATATAAAGGCCTGATGGTGAGCGGCTCTCATAAACCGGACTAAGCCCGCGCAAATCCTTTACGGCAGCCTTCTTGGCACTTCCGTACATCTGTATCTGATACACAACTCCCTGCGGAAGAGACTGCTCTTCAGCCAGACGTCCCTCTTCAAGCACCATAAACGTATAGTCAAACTTCTCCTCAGGACTGGCCACTTCTATATCAAGAGGAGCTCCGGCAGACCTTCGACTGAACTCATACCCCTCCATCGGAGAATCTTCAGATACGCTGCCGTCACCCAAATCCGGGTCTATGAAAACGCCCTTCTTGAGAAACTCCATCTCAACGTCACGAAGTTCCACATTTGCCCTGTCAAGCACATCCTGCAGACGCGGAAGCTCGGATTCAAGACGAAGAATCCGCTCCGTAATGGCGGATCTCTCCTCAGCATCATTGCCGAAAGCATATTCGGTCCTCAACTCCTCAAGAGAAAAAGACAGGTCAGAAATGGAATCACGCAGTGAGCGCACACGCGCCATCCTCTCCATATATTTGCGCGTCAGGTCATTATCAGGGAAATCAGTCTCATCGCGGCGCGGAGCCTTGCTCCTCAAAGGCTCAAGACGGGACAAGGCAAGCAGCGAATCCGGTTCTTCAACCGGGACATGAACAGGATATTCCTCATATTCAAGCACATAAACAAACACACTATCCCGCGAGCATTCACGATTTGACGCAAAAAGGCTGTATTGTCCGTCCTCCGAATTTACAAACAGGAAATCATCTGCCGGAGATGAATACGGGAATCCCATGTTGCGCGGAGCAGCCCACTCCCCCTTTTCTGCATCCCACTCCGACATATAAAGGTCATATCCGCCTATGCCGTAAAATCCGCGCGAGGCAAAATACATGGTTTTCCTGTCAGGAGAAAACATCGGATAAATCTCACCAGAGCCGGAAGTGACCGCCTCACCGGCCAGCACAGGAGCCGTCCACACGGTGTCCTCAAACTCCGTCAGACAAATATTCCTCACACCCTTGCCGTCAGGAGCGGAAAAAAGAATGGCATCATCCCACTCAGGCGCATACAGGGCACGCACAAGCCCGTCAGAAGCAGAAGAGTCAAGCTGATTGGGAATGCTTCTCCAGCTGCGGTCCTCAAGTGGATAATACAGGAAAAAATCTTCAAGAGAGAATCTGCGCCTGTCAATCACCTTCGGTTTTCTTGCGAAGCGTGCCATATTCCTGCCGTTCTCAGCCATCAAGATACGCTCATTCACGGAAAATACCGCGGAAGAGTCCGTTGAGTCCCTCTGGCTCATGTGGCCCAGAGCCTCAAGATAAGTCCCGTGCGCCTCTGCAAACCTGTAGGCACGATGCAAAGAATCACCCAGACTCACAAGGCTGTCGGCGATGTGTGTCTGCGCGTAAGCATTACCGGCAAAACTGCAACAAAGCACAAATGCCGGAATCATTTTAAAGAAGCACGAAAACCTCCCCATTTCAGAATCAACTCTCTATTTCAGCCTACAAAAATAAGAAATATTTACAGAAACTTCGTTTATAAGAAAAAAATCGTAAATTTGTGCCCTATTTGCGGTATGTATGTGGCACAGTCTCCGTACAATACCGCATGAATTGATAACAAATATCATTAAATTCAATAAACATTATGCAAAGTAAAGGTGCTATCAGATTTGTGGCTGTCCTGCTCGCTCTTGCGTCAATATGGCAGCTCTCATTCACACTGGTGACAACTGTCCAGGAGAAGAGGGCCGTAAGATATGCAGAAGCAAAGGCAGAGGCCGCAATGCATTCAGCCGCTTTCGCCAAAGTCAATGAAGCGGACCATGCCTTCTATCTTGACTCAATCAGGAAAGTGGAGAACAGGAGGTATATCGATTCCATCTCAACAGAGAAGGTGTATTTCGGTTACACTTACAAGGACATCAAGGCAAAATCAATCAACCTCGGCCTTGACCTCAAGGGAGGTATGAACGTGATGCTCCAGGTTCAGCTTGAGGATCTCGTGAAGGCTCTCTCAAACCACAACTCGACTCCGGAATTCACCAATGCAATCGCTCTTGCTAAACAGCGCAGCGTTGATTCAAGGGAAGATTTCATCACGCTCTTCGCAGACGCGTGGAAAGAGACCTCAAACGGCATGCCGCTCGCACAGGTGTTCGGTACTTTCGACATGGTGGGCAAAATCGGTCCAGAATCTTCTGATGCACAGGTCATCGACGTAATCAGGAGCGAGGCTGAGAGCGCAATCGCAAACTCATTCAACGTATTGAGAAACCGTATCGACCGTTTCGGTGTGACACAGCCTAACATCCAGAAACTCGGAAACAGCGGACGCATCCTCGTCGAGCTTCCGGGCGTGAAGGAACCTGAGCGTGTAAGAAAGCTCCTCCAGGGAACCGCTTCACTCGAATTTTGGCCGACATACGACAATACTGAGCTCCAGGGCTACCTCATGGAGGCCAACGGACGTCTCGCAACCATCCTTGCAGATGAGCAGGAGAGCGTTCAGGCAGTTGACGCAGCTCCGGTAGCAGAGACCGATTCACTCCTCGCTGAAGAGCTCCGCAACAAGGAGAACGAGGCAAAGATGGAGTCAGAGTGGAAGAAGAACAACCCTCTGTTCGCAGTTCTCGAGCCTGCACAGTACAAGAGCGCATGTCTCGGATATGCACACTATACAGACACTGCAAAAATCAACAAGTTCTTCGCAATGCCTCAGGTAAGGGAGTGCTTCCCTCCTGAATTCAGGCCTTTGTGGACAGTTAAGCCTTCAGCTGCCGGAGAAAACATCTTCGAGCTCGTGGCCATCAAGGTGGCATCAGCTGACGGAAAGGCCCCTCTTGACGGAGGCGCAGTCACTGACGCACGCGTGCAGTACGGCAACTCAGGCGGAAACCCTCACATATCAATGTCAATGAACGGTGAAGGCGCAGGCATCTGGGCAAGAATGACCGGTGACAACATCGGAAAGCAGATTGCTGTCGTGCTCGACGGAATGGTTTACTCATATCCTACCGTAAACGGCAAAATCGAAGGCGGAAGCTCAGAGATTTCAGGTAAATTCACACTCGAAGAGGCTGAGGACCTTGCAAACGTCCTCAAGTCAGGTAAGCTCCCTGCACCTGCAACAATCATCCAGGAGCAGGTAGTAGGACCTTCACTCGGAGCCGAGTCCATCAATGCCGGTATGATTTCATTCATCATCGCATTCGTTCTCGTCCTCATCTACATGGTTCTCTTCTATCAGGGTGCAGGTCTGGTGGCTGACGTGGCCCTCCTTTGCAACGTGCTGCTTCTTTTCGGAACTCTCGTTTCATTCGGAGCCGTCCTCACTCTCCCAGGTATCGCAGGTCTCGTCCTGACACTCGGTATGGCCGTGGACGCAAACGTCATCATCTATGAGCGTATCAAGGAAGAGCTCCGCGCAGGAAAGGGTCTCAGCAAGGCCATTGCAGACGGATATTCTAACGCTTACTCAGCCATCATCGACGGACAGATAACTACCCTTCTTACCGGTATCGTTCTTTTCGTGTTCGGTTCAGGCCCTGTACAGGGATTCGCTACCACACTCATCATCGGTATCATAACATCTGTCCTCACTTCAATCTTCGTCACAAGGCTTATTTTCGACGACAGGGTTTCAAGAGGCAAGAAAATCGCCTTCGACAACAAGGCTACAAGGAACTTCCTCCAGAACACTTCATTCGATTTCATCAGCAAGAAGAAGATTGCATATATCGTGTCCGGAACAATCATCCTCGTGTCACTCGTATCCATCTTCACCAAAGGATTCTCATACGGTGTTGACTTCACAGGAGGACGTACATATGTAGTAAGGTTCGACCAGCCTGTTGACGCTGAGGCAATCCGCGCAGCAGTAAACGACGCATTCGACAATGCTGCGGCAAATGACGAAAGCGTTGACAATGCGGCTGCAGAAATCAAGCAGTTCGGAGGCGAGAGCCAGATGAAGATTACCACTACATACAAGGTTGAGCAGGAATCGACAGACGTTGACGTTGAGGTTGAAAACATCCTCTACAACGCTTTGAAAGGTTTCTTTACCAACGGAATAACCTTGGATGAATTCACTTCTACCCAGGACAACCCTAACGGTATCATCAGCTCTGACAAAGTGGGTCCTACCATCGCAAACGACATCACAAGGGATGCAATCATCGCCGTGGTAATCGCCCTCTTCGTAATCTTCGCATACATCGCGTTCCGATTCAGAGGATGGACATGGGGACTCGGAGGAGTTGCAGGACTTGCCCACACGGCCATAATCGTGATAGGCTTCTTCTCTCTCTTCTCAGGAATACTTCCATTCAGCCTTGACATCGACCAGACATTCATCGCGGCAATCCTTACCATCATCGGTTACGCAATCAACGATACAGTGGTGATTTTCGACCGTATCCGTGAATACAAGGAGCTTCATCCGAAGGCAGACTTGAGGAAGAATGTGAACGAGGCCCTCAACAGCACTCTTTCACGTACAATGAACACCTCACTCACGACTCTGGTGACCATGCTCGCAATCGCCATTTTCGGTGGAGAAGTTATCAGGGGACTTGCAGTGGCATTGATTCTCGGTATCATCATCGGTACCTATGCATCAATCTTCATCGCAACTCCTATCATGTTTGACGTGACCAGGAAAGCTGCTGAAAAAGCTGAAAAGAAAGCTGACAAATAATCACAGCTTCTGTTGATAAATTATCCCTCTGATTCTCAGCATGTAGAATCGGAGGGATTCTTTTTTGATTGACATGTAAAGGCTTTTTGCATAACTTTGCCGACCGTCTTGAAAATCCGCTCAGCCATGCGGAAACCAGTGGCGGGCCTAACATAAAAAAGCAAGCATAAATAATGTCCTTCGTCCATCTTCACGTACACACCCAATACTCCATTCTTGACGGCCAGTCGTCCGTAGGCAACCTGTTCGCACGTGCATCCGAGCTCGGAATGCCCGCATTGGCGATAACAGACCACGGAAACATGTACGGAGTAAAGGAATTCATGAAGGCAGCCGGAAAGTATCCTGACGTGAAACCGATACTCGGGTGTGAAATCTATGTGACAAAGCACTACGACCACACGCTCAAGGACAAGGACCACAGGTCATACTACCATATGATACTCCTTGCGAAAAACTACAACGGATACAAGAACATCATGAAGATTGTCTCCACCGGACATATCGAGGGAATGTATTACGGAAAGCCGAGGGTATCGCACGAGGTAGTTGAAAAATATTCGCAGGACATCATCTGCTGTTCGGCATGCATAGCCGGTGAAGTGCCAAGATGCATCCTTGCCGATGACATGGAAGGTGCCGAAAAGGCAATCGAATGGCACAAGAAAGTGTTCGGGGACGACTATTATCTTGAAGTGCAGCTTCACAAGACCGAAATTCCCGGACAGTCATTGGAAGTATATGAGTATCAGATGAAGGCCAACGCCGGAATCTTCCTCCTTGCTGAAAAGACAGGCACAAAGGTAGTTGCGACCAACGACATACATTTCGTGCGAAAAGAGGACGGACCTGCACACGACAGGCTCATCTGCCTCACTACGAATGTGTATGTGGACGACCCGGACAGGATGCGCTATACCCAGCAGGAATACATGAAGAGCACAGAGGAAATGCTCGCGCTTTTCCCTGACCATCCGGAGGTAATCAGCAATACGCTTGAAGTTGCGGAGAAAATCGAAGGGTACAAGATTGACAAGGACCCTATCCTTCCGAAGTTCAAGATTGCGGATGAGTTCATGCAGGATATAGACACCTATCTTGAAAAATACAAGGATATAATTGATGTAGGACGGTGCAACAAGGACGGCTCGGAGCGTGGTGAGGAATTTTGCCAGTCCGTGGCCTATCTGTGTCATCTGACATATAAGGGAGCGCATTGGAGATATGGTGAAAACCTGACGCAGGAGCAGGCGGAAAGGATTGAATTTGAGCTGAAGACCATATGCAAGATGGGCTTTCCGGACTACTTCCTCATTGTGCAGGACTTCATTGCAGCTGCACGTGCTGAAGGCATATCCGTAGGCCCTGGACGTGGTTCAGCCGCAGGTTCAGCCGTAGCCTACTGCCTCAAGATAACCAATCTCGACCCTATCAGATACCAGCTCCTGTTTGAGCGTTTCCTCAACCCGGACCGTATCAACATGCCCGATATCGATATCGACTTTGATGATGACGGCCGCTACAGGGCATTCAAATATGTGGAGGAGACATATGGAAAAGACCATATCTCGCATGTGATTACATTCGGAACGATGGCGGCAAAAAGTGCCATCAAGGATGTGGCGCGCGTGAGCCGGCTGTCCATAGATGAGTCCAACAGGCTGACCAAGATGATTCCTGACAAGCCTATTACCCAGATGGAGGACACAGAAGAGCCTTTCGGGGAGAACGATATGCTGCAGGAGGGCCAGAAGCTCATCGAAAAAGAAGTGGAGATTGACGACCCGGACAACGAAGGCAAGAAGATAAAGGTCAAAAAGACTTTCAAGAAATACAAGAAAGAGGTATCCTACAAGCCTAACCTGAAGAATTGCTACAAACTCATTCCGGAGCTTAAGAACGAGCTGGAAAACGGCACTCCTGAGGTCAAGGAGGTGCTGAATTATGCCTTGAAGCTTGAAGGATGCATACGCCAGACCGGAGTGCACGCGTGCGCGATGATTATCGGCCGTGGAGACCTCACCAACTTCATACCTATCAGCATGGCGGCCGACAAGGCCACTGGGGAAGACGTGTGGGTGTCGCAGTACGACGGACACTACATAGAGGAGGTCGGAATGCTCAAGATGGACTTCCTCGGGCTGAGGACCCTTTCCATCATAAAGGAATGCCAGGCCAATATCAAGAAAAGATTCGGCCTTGAGTTCGATATAGAGAAGATTCCGATAGACGACAAGCTGACATACGAATTGTACGGACGCGGAGACACCACGAGCGTGTTCCAGTTCGAGTCTCCCGGCATGAAGGAGTGGCTCATCAAACTACAGCCGACCAGATTCGAAGACCTTATCGCGATGAACGCCCTCTACCGTCCGGGCCCTATGGACTATATCCCTTCATTCGTAGCCAGGAAGCAGGGCACGGAGAAGGTCGAATATGACCTTCCGGAAATGGAGGAATTCCTGCAGGACACTTACGGAGTGACGGTCTATCAGGAGCAGGTCATGCTTTTGTCGCAGAAGCTTGCAGGCTTCACTAAAGGCCAGGCCGATACCCTCCGAAAAGCCATGGGTAAGAAGATAAAGGCACTTCTGGATTCCCTCAAAGGACTCTTCATAGAAGGAGGAATCAACAACGGGCATCCGAAGGAAGTGCTGATGAAAATATGGGCCGACTGGGAAAAGTTCGCCCAGTATGCCTTCAACAAGTCACATGCAACATGCTATGCATGGGTGAGCTACCAGACGGGATGGCTCAAGGCGCATTATCCCGCAGAGTTCCAGGCAGCCAACCTTTCCAAGAATCTCTCCAATATGGACGAGATAAAGAAAATCATGGATGACTGCAAGAAGAACGGCATAAAGGTGCTTAACCCCGATATAAACGAGTCTGACGCACATTTCACGGTCAACAAGCACGGAGAGATACGATTCGGGCTCGGCGGCATCAAAGGCTTCGGAGACAATATTGTGAAGGCCATTCTTGCTGACCGTGAGGAAAACGGGCTGTACGAAAGCATCTTTGATTTCGTGGAAAGGATGGCTGGAACAGTCAACAGGAAGGCTTTCGAATCGCTTCTGCATTCCGGTGCATTTGACAGCTTCGGAATATGCCGCAAGCAGTTCCAGCTACCGTGCAAGTCAGGGGACATATTCATGGACACACTGATACGATACGGAGACCTGTACAGGAAAGACAGCATGGACAGTACCGTGTCGCTTTTCGGTGAGGCAGAGGAGCTGAAACCGGAAAGACCTGAGATTCCGTCCATGCAGGGAGACGAGGACATTCTTGAGAAGCTGAAATATGAAAAGGAGCTTGTGGGAATGTACCTGTCGTCACACCCGCTCGACACTTTTGCTTTTGAGCTTGAGAATTTCACGAGCTGCCAGATAAGCGACATTCCGGCAATCGTAGCAGAATGCCAGGCCAAAAAGGAGAAAAGGAAGATTAATGTCGCCGGCTTTGTGACAAGTGCTTCGGAAGGACTTACAAAGACAGGACGGCCGATGTCCAGGATGACTGTCGAAGATTACGGCGGAAGCTACGAATTTGCTTTCTTCGGAAAGGACCACGAGACTTTCATGCAATATGAGAAGACGCACACCGCCCTTTTCATCGAAGGCTCAATCGAGGAGAAGTTCTATATAAAGCCAGAAGAGAGGGCTAAGGGCAAAGAGGTTGACTATGCTTTCAAGCCGAAGAACATGATGCTGCTCGGCAATGTTGCCGATACCTTCGTGAAGGGATTTTCGATAAGCATCTCGACACCTATGCTGAACCCGGAGTTCCGCGAGAGGCTTGTGAAACTGATAAAGAGGAACAAGGGAGGCGTTCCGCTCACAATGTTCCTCTATGATCCAGAAAAGAAATGGAATATAGAATTCCTTTCACATAAATTCCGTGTATGCGTCTGCATTCAGTTCATTGAAGAGCTGAAAGAGATGGGCATAAAATATAACGTCATAAAAAAATGAGTCGTGCGAATATCGGATAGTGGTCTGAGACAAATGCCCTGTCGGCGTATTTCTTGGTCACGGTCTGATATTCAACGCATTTTGAGAAGCCTGAGCAATAGATATAATCTATGACCTCGTTAGCCTTGCCCCATCCGTTGTATGTGCCGAGGCTGTCTGTCTTTTCAGCTATCTTCCTTGTGCTCTGCATGACGGCATCCAGTCCGACAAGCGCCTTGTTGTCAGGTGTTATGTTGAAATCTCCTGTGAGAACCATAGGATAGCCTTTCGGATTTATGGAAGCGATGCGGTCCACGATAAGCTTCAGGCCGTTTTTCTGAGCCTCCTGCCCGACATGGTCAAGATGCGTGTTGACATAATAGAACATCCGTCCAGTCTTCTTGCATTTCATCAAGGCCCAGGTAGCGGTTCTGATGCAAGCAGCATCCCACCCCTTTGAAGGCTTCTTTGGAGTCTCTGAAAGCCAGAAAGTGCCCCACTTCATCAGCTTGACAGTTTTCTTGTTCCAGAATATCGACATGTGCTCGTCTTTCTTTTTGCCATCCTCACGTCCTACTCCTACGCAATCATAATCACGGCAATTCTCCTTTATGAAAAGAACCTGATAATCAAAGGCTTCCTGTACACCGAACACGTCAGGCTTCTGATCTTCTATCATAAGTGCCGTAGCCGGATACCTGTAACGCCATGAGTTCGTGCCGTCATTCGCAGCCCCCATCCTGATGTTATAGGACATGACCTTGAGTTCAGCAGGTACGTCATTTTTCTTTTTGGCATGTGAGGCCTGCGGCAAGACCGTCATTAATGCCATCAGCAGCAATGCAAAACGTTTCATTATTATTGGATTTAGTTAGTGCCGCAAAAATACGGCTTTTATTCGACATTCGGCCTAAAATTCTGCCTTCCCGTCCCCCTGTTATGCAGCAAGGCGGGATGCAGGATTTCTGATGGGTATTTTAGGTTGGGATACACATCTGGAGCAGCCTAAATCCGTTTTAATGCAGATTTTTGTGTCATCCCATATTTCCGAACGGCATAGTCCTCTTGATTGCCATATTCTACCCTATGGTTCACGTCTGCTATAAATCTGCCATAAATCACGAAGCATCCATGATGCCTGTTCCAGTGTAAGCCCCTTGCTTCAAATGAGTCAAGGATACAAAGTTCCCAACGTGCATTTTTATGTCCCATTGGGAACTTCAAGATTTTGCAAGACATTGATTATCCTTGAGTTATGATTCATCATGGTTCCCAACGGGCGGTTTATTGTCATGTTTCACGCAATCTGCATGCGGACTGACAGAATAATACTTTTCCGCCAGCGGGTCCATTGTCGTCCAGCGGGAAGACAGCGGGTGGTAGAACCTTGCGCCGTAGTCAAGATACGGAAGGCCGGCGAACTTTTGGGATTCCTTGCCGTTAACTGTAGGATAATAAAATATCCCTGCCATCGTTGATGGAGACGGCAGGGAATACAAAATTGTTGCGTCAAGACAACAAGGAAAGTCACTGACGGTCGTGAGGAATTATCTCAACATTGTCCAAAATGCGGTCAAACAATTCGACATCCTCTTCTCTGACGAAGAAATACATCACGGACA
>ERZ778510.93-NODE-93-length-84230-cov-111.106801_pt1 | contig 84230 bp, 60 predicted proteins | sample MGYA00510348_ERZ778510 | MGnify/ENA primary metagenome ERZ778510 (study PRJEB29527, sample SAMN07138969) | mouse gut metagenome | material: feces | host: mouse | place: China:Nanjing | collected 2016-01-25 ... | reverse complement strand
ACTTAGGAACTATAGAAAAATAACTGACGCATCTTGACTTGGCTATTTCTCCGATTATGCATGCCAAAAAGCCTCGCCGTAGCCCGCTACGCCTACGTTTTTTGACATACCTCCTCGAAGAAATATCCTACGCAATCTGCATCACTTATTTTCCTACAATTCCTTACAAAAGGAAGCCTTGTCATAGCTGACCGTGCATATGGAACCATAAAAAGCATAGAGCACTGTCTGGCGGCAGGAGGGGATTTTATCATTCGAATTAAAAACAACCCCTTTCATATCTATGATGAAAACGGCAGGAAGCTTGTTCTTTCCGACTGGCTGCGTACCATCGGAAATACTGCTATGCAATTGAAAGTATATATCAAAAATAGTGAAAAGAAGCTGGTTGCAGTAAGAATCTGTGCATGTAAGAAAACAGAAGCAGAAATCGCCGCGGAAAAGATACGAATCCGAAAGATGGAAAGCAGGAAACAGAGAAAGCTTAGCGATGATACTGTATTTACCCACAACTATATGTTTGTGATTACATCACTGCCATCTGAAATATCTGCAGATCAAATTCTTTCCTGTTACCGCCTGCGCTGGCAGGTAGAACTTGTATTTAAAAGGTTAAAGTCGCTGCTTGGATTAGGCAGTATACCAACGAAAACAAAAGAATCAGGAGAAACATGGATAAATGGGAAAATCCTGCTGTCGCTTCTGACTGAAAAATATCTTGGGGATATTGATTTTTCCCCCTCTTGGAACATCCGAAGCGAACCGGAGTATATGGAGAGAGACGAAGCTGGTATCCTTTATTATTTTTATGATGATATTACCGAATATACAAACGATGAGCCTTGACATTCTGGAACTGGTGAAGATAGCTTTTATTGAAAAACGAAAACATACCCGACAGCAGCTTCTATGCTTTTTGTAAAGTTAGTGCATATGGGGAAATGCCCTGACAGCTTCTGAGTGAAGTATTTCCCATGCCCGTCTGTCAGCTTCCTTTTCCTCATAAAACCGCACATTGCGGTTACGGATATTTCCTGTCATTCCTGCACCTTCTTTCTAGCTGCACTTTTTATTTCCGCAAGCAATGAGCCAACCGACCATGCTTGCATGGGCATTTGGCGAATGCCGCGAGAGTCAAATACCCCGCCTTTTGGGTATTTGACTGTGGCGCAAAATCATGTAACAGTAATATTCATATCCCTTTGCAGTCGCACAGATATCGTGATTAAAATGCGTCCTCTCCCGGTTATATTCCCCGACAGCTTCCACGATTCTTGCGCCGCCGCCCATAAAGTGAAGCTGCATAAGGCTTTCATTATATTCATAATCCTTCAGCTTCTGAAAAATCTCCTGTACATAGGAAACTGCTGCTTCTTTCATGAGTGAGGCATAAGGCTCTGCAATATCCGTTTCCCCTGTCCTCAGATAATTTTCAATGACCTCGTTCATCAGGTTTGTTCCCGTTTCGTCCAACACCTTATTGCGGATACGCTGCATGCACTGGAAAACACCGAGTTTCTCTGTCCATGATTTACTCTCCATCGCTCTTCCATTGTTTAAATACATGATGTTCATTGTTCCGTTGCCAATGTCGGCAAGTAAATTCATCCCTTTAAAATCTTTCAAGTTTTCCGCCACCGCGGAATAGCATTGCGGCATGACCGTACATCCGGCAATCTCAACCTCATACTGTCTGCCTTTATAACGAAATTGCACAATCTTATTCTGCATCAGATATTGATGGAAAGATTCTCTCTGCGCCTGCACCCACTTCAACGGAAGTCCTGCTGCAAGATGCACTCTGGCAGAGGTTAATTCCCTTGCGTTCAGTTCTTTTGCGATTGCCGCAAGCGTCAGGATATAATTATCATCATCCGACTGCTTTTCAGCGATAAAGCTCTTATGACCTTCCCCGATAATATAGAAATATCCATCATACTCCAAATAATCTTTACTGAAAGTTGGCGCTTTCTCACTCTTGATCAGCGCTGTTGGAAATACCCTGTGTGCTGTTTTGATATTCCCATATCCATGATCAATTCCTAAAATCAATGTTCCATTCATGTTATATTCTCTTATATTCGCCATAATTTTTCCCTCTCTTTTCGTTTTGATTTAGTGATAGCAGTAGACAACATCTTGAAGAACCACTTCCTCTGCCATTGCCTTAGCTTGTTCCTGAAGCTGCCACATTTCCATTGTAGAATCTGGATTCTCCGGTTTATGCTTCTGTAAATACTGTTGCATAATCCTTTCCAGCAATTCATTTGCTTCTTCATTGATTTCTGCCGCTTTTTGTCTCAACTGCCCTAAATGAACCAAATGATAATATCTTTCCGGCTGGTTTTCTTTCAGATACTTTTTCCATAAATCTCCGTATTTTCCTGAAAAGGTATTCTGCATTGCTTCTGTTTCTTCTTCGCCAATACGGATATTGGGATATAAGATACCGTCTTTTTCTGTGTAAGTGCCACCCATTTGTTCAAATATTGATAATTCTTCTTTCTGCCTACCCATAACTTTATCCTCCAATCATCTGTTTCTATCGTGATTTTTCCGCTCTTTTAGCTGAACGATTATGAATACCTGTTTGTTTTTCATGCCAATCCCTGACCAATTTTTCTATCAGTTCCACTTTCTGCTTTGGTGTGAAATCTGCGGGAAAATACTGCGATAACGAATCTGCCCTAATCTTAATCTGTTCTCTCTGATTTGCTTTTTCCTCTCCCAAAATATCATACATTTTATCCATATCAATCCCCTCTGACTGACTCAGGCGCTTCATCCGGTTTGCCTGTGAAAGAGACGGTGTACACTGCTCCAAATCCATCACCGCATGAAGCTCATACTGTTCATCTTCCTTCAGATAAGAAAGTTCCACTGCTATGGTAAACGCTATTTTTCCTTCATCTACCATATCAAGGATTTTGGGAATAAGATTTGTCAGACGGATATACCTTGCAATCTGATTCCGGCTCTCCCCAACCTGTTTTGCCAGAAGTTCATCCGAACGAAGTATGGGTTTTCCGTTTTCTCCAACATCCTTTGACAGCTTTGTCCCAGCTTGGGACATAGGCTCAGTAAGCTTCTTTCCCTGCTGCTTCATGGCTTCCAGCTTCATTTTATAGGCATAAGCTTTCTCACTGGGCTTGATATGTTCCCGCTGTAAATTACTGTCCACCATCGCGATTGTCGCTTCTACATCATCCATCTGCACAATCATCACAGGAACCGTATCTATGCCTGCCCATTCGCTGGCCGCTTTTCTTCTGTGCCCTGCGATGATTTCATACCCTGATCCAATTGGGTTTGGTCTTACAATCAAGGGCACAAGCACTCCCTTATCCTCAATACTCTTTGATAATTCAAAAAGGTGCATATCATGCTCTACCTTGAACGGATGCCCCTGAAAATCATGCAGTTCTCTGATCTTTACATTTTCCGTCTGTACATTGTGGTCGAAAATCCCACATATACTCTTTTTGCCTGTCTGCTCCATCTGTTTGTCCTCCTACTTTTTAATTTGATTATCAAGGTGTCTGATGAATGCTGGCAGTTCTAAAATCAAAAAAGACCGCCTGCTCCATACCACAAAAATATAGAAAACAAGCGGTCTTTCGACTTACCTATTATTCAGTTGTTGATAAGATTTTTCTGTAATGATTGAGTTTGTGAACGATACATTTTTGTGTCCACTCATACGAGTTCCATAACTACGAACACTTTAATCTCGTGAGAAATCTCTTTTTTCTTTCCAATTTCAGGTGTTCGGTTAAACTTAAAAATCCTCACAAAGTGCGTAAATTCAAGGATTTCTACGAATCCTTCCTTTGTAGACAACATGCGACTTCAACATGCCCCGTATTACAAAACATGTCCGCTCCGCGGACACGCCGCAGCGCATAGCCATTCGCACATAAGTATTTTAAATCCCTTGCGAGCGTGGCACTGTCACAACTAATATAGACAATCCGTTTTGGTGCCATTTTTACAATTGTCTCTAAGCAGGCAGCATCGCATCCTTTGCGTGGTGGGTCCACACAGATTACATCTGCATAAATTCCCTCTTCTCTATAAAGTCTTGGCAATACTTCTTCTGCCTTCCCTGTGTAAAAACAAGTATTCTTGATTCCGTTGCGCTCCGCATTTGCACGCGCGTCCTTGACTGCCTGTTCTATTATTTCAATTCCATAAACTTGCTTTGCCCGCCTTGCCATAAACAGACTGATGGTTCCAATGCCACAATAGAGGTCCCACACAGTTTCTGTACCAGTCAACCCTGCATATTCCAACGCCAAACTGTAGAGCTTTTCTGTCTGAATTGGATTTACTTGATAGAAAGAAAGCGGCGAGATAGCAAATGTTATCCCGCTGTCATCTGCGCAGTACGCATCTTTATCAGAATTTATGCTTTCTGTGCTGCGCACATGCAACACATCTGTGATTGTATCGCGTCCCCATAAAGTATGACACACTTTTCCCATAATCACATTTGTTTTGTCTCTATTAATATTTATAGAAATGCTTGTCATGCCTTTTACTGTTATCAGTTCAGCAATTAGCTTGTCCGACTGCGGGAGCTTGTCCCCGTTTAAGACAAGACAAACCATAAGCTCACCTGTTGCAAATCCCTTGCGTATCAGAACATGGCGAACAAGCCCTTTCCCCTCCTTCTCGGAATAGGGCATTATTCGATAGCGTTTCATATAATGTAACACCATTTCCAAAATGATTTTGTTCTCTTTCACGCCAAGTGCGCAGTCTGTATTCGGTATGATTGTATGGGTCCTGCCCGCATAAAAGCCGGTTATCACATTCCCATTCTTATCAGTTCCAATCGGAAATTGCGCTTTGTTACGATAGAAAAAAGGAGTTTCCATTCCCAGAATTGGCTCTGTCACCTGCTCAATTAATTCTTGCGAGAACCCGCCAATCCTGTTAAGATTGTTTTTTATCTTTCTCTCTTTAAACAACAGTTGCGCCTTGTAATCGAGTGCTTGTATCTGACAGCCGCCACACTGCCTATGAAAGGGACATTTGGGGTCGACTCGGTCTGTGGAAGGCACTAGAATCTTTATCAGTCGGGCATAGGCATATCCTTTTTTGACTTTCATAACCTTTGCCTCAATCTGATCCCCAATCACAGCATCCTTCACAAAAAAAGTAAAACCATCGCTCTTTCCAATGCCTTCCCCCTCCATTCCCATATCATCAATCTTTAGGGTTATAATATCATCCTTTTGAAATTCCATAGATGCCACTCCTATTTGTTATAGTTTGGCTACGCAAAGCATTCATCACTCCTACTTCATTCTACTGACTGCAAGATTTGACTCAAACAGCTTATTGTATCCAAGCCAACCAGTTTCCTTTGTCGATTCTAGCAGTTCCTTAAAGGTTTCCATTTTGGCGTCCGTGTTATCGGCATAACAAAGTGCAACCGCTTCGATAATCGCTGGTTTTTTCGGCGATCCAAACTCATATTCTCCATGATGTGCTAAAATACAATGCTTCAATTCCATTGCCAGCAAAGGCGGAAAGTCGGGAATCTCTCTAATTTTTTCTCCAATCATCTCCGATCCAATCACAATATGCCCTAAAAACTGTCCTTCATCTGTGTAATCATTTGCTGGAAATGCACTAATTTCCTTTGTCTTTCCCATGTCATGACAGATTGCTGCAGCAAGGAGCAGGTCTCTGTTCAATATCGGATACTGTTTGCAATAAAAATCACAGAGTGCTGTAACGCCAAGCGTATGTTCCAACAGCCCGCCAATAAATCCGTGATGCACAGTCTTTGCCGCAGAAGACTTCCGAAAGCTCTGTACAAATATCTTATCTTCCACAAAGAACTTTTTCAGCAATGTCTTGAGATATGTATTTTCAATGCTTTCAATGTATGCCATAAGTTGTGCATACATTTCATCATTGTTTTTCTTGCTGACTGGCATGTAATCCCGCTCGTCATACTCCTCGGCACTGCATCTGCGAACACGTTTTACATTGACCTGCAAAGCCCCATTAAAACTTGTGACATCTCCGTAAACTTCAATGTAATCCATCGCTTCAAAATCTGCAATTCCTACATTGTTGGGGTCCCAAATCTTTGCGTCAAGTGTTCCTGTCTTGTCCTGCAAGATTACGTTGTCGTAATTCTTTCCATTTTTCGTCACTGCAGAACTTTTAAATTTGCAGAAATAAATATCAAAAACGCGATCCCCATCTTTATAATCCTTAATGTATTTCATCTTTTCTCTAACCCCTATCCTTTCCTATAAAAGTCTATTATAAAAATCTATTCCTGTTTCTCTGGCTGCACCACAAAATGCATCTCCTCAAAAGCATTGACACTTGCCCGCTGTACTACTATATTTATGCCAGTTTCCGCCGGGGCATTCCGAAGCACATTCATATAGTCTGCCGCACTGCGAATTTCTTGAGAACCAACCCGAACGAGAATATCTCCCTTCTGGATTCCCTTTAACATTGCCGGAGAATCCATATCAATATCAACAATAAATGCTCCCTGCGGAAGTCCTGTTTCTTTTCTTGTCTGCTCTGAAATATCCTGTACATAAATTCCAAGATAATTGATCGCCTCCCCATTGGAAAGTTTTGTAATCAATCCTTTTAATTCTGTAATCCCTATTGCAGAGAGCAAATTTTTAGTATCATCATGATTATAGGTATTGTCAATAATTCCTATCACTTCCCGCTCCATGTTGACAAGGATTCCACTGGGATTGGTTCCTGCATAAATATCCGTTGTCATCAGTTTATATTCGCTGTCTGCCATTGTGACCGGATTTCCTTTAGAAGTAATCATTCCATAGCAAACATTGTCTTTGTAGCCAAACAAATTCCCAATTGCAATGACTGGAGTTCCTGTCATGCCAGACGAAATAGAACTTCCCAGAGTTGCAACTGTCACCGACGTCAAAGTATCCGCCTCAATCAATTTCAAATCCACTGCCAAAACTGCAAGATCTGTATTTTTATCATACTGTTTAATTACTGCGTCAGCCTCCATTCCATCACAAAAACTAACGCGAATTGTCTCCGCACCATTAAGCGAAGATTTCCTGCTAAGAATCAAGAGTTCTCGATTATTGTTTGCAATGATAACGCCCGCCGCCGTCCCCTCGCTCTGATAAGTATTGTTAAACCAATCCACATCCGAACGTGCTGCTGTGACAGTCACCATGCTCGATTCCATCTCGCGATATACCTTATAGAGTTCCTCATATTGTGTCTGGTATGGTTTTAGCGGCTCGATTGGCATTGTCTCCACCTCTGCCGATTCTTGCGGCTGCGTCTCGCTATGGCTTCCGCCAATATTTCCCTCCACAATAGGAGGGTCTTCTTTGCTCTCTTCCTCTCCAGAACCTCCTTCCATAGTATCTTCTTTTCCAGCATTTCCTTTTGCCGATTCCTCTTGCCCCACATCCTTTTTTTCCTCTGAAATTACAGTCTGCGTCTCTGTTTCTTGACTGGTAGTGGTTCCTTCTGTCAGCATATCCTCTGGCCGCATCTCATCCTGCTCCTGCGGAAATGTCACAATTCCAGGTTTCTCCTCAGGATACAGCCAATTGTTTAAAATTGGCTCCAACAGCAGAAAAGACAAACAAGCCAGCACGCCAAAAAGCACTGCAAGAGAAGCAGTAATCACCATTCTTTTAAAAAGCTTCTTTTTGTTAATCGGTCGTTCTTTTATCTTTTCTTGCAGAAACTCAAAGTCACTTGCTGTCTCAGGAAACACCTCTTTATTCTGCAAAACATATGTTTCGCTTTTGCCTTGATATTTATTCTCATCCATCTTGTCACTGCCTCGCTGATTCGTTTATAACAGTTTAAAGAATCCATAAAACTGTTACGTTTTTACCTTTTTCTAGTATAACGGATAGTGCTCATATAATCAATATGTTTGTTATACTGGCGGTCAAAAAAACTGTTACTTTTCACGGCCTAAAAAGCCGCTCATAGTGTAACATGTATTTCCATCTTCCCTCTAAAAAATACCTTGTAGGAATATAAAAATAGTGATAGAATATCTTTGTATAAACCCGTTTTGTAAATTCATATGATAAAAGAGGATTATATTATGAAAAAAAGAAAGATGCTGTGTGTCTTCCTTGCCGCAATGTTTGTTTTGAGTGGACATTCTGCTGGGTATGTCTATGCAGCACAGGAGAGCGAATCTTCACAAATCCCAGAGTCTGCCGATTTTCCACCGGAAGAATCTCAGACTACGCCAGAAGCCCTATCTGAATCGACGATAGAGGTTAAAACAGAGAGCAATAATACCAATACAATGACGGAAGAAGAACTTTCCACCTACTATGGCAATTCAGTTTTTGTAGGCGATTCTATTATGGTGGGCTTTCGGAATTACTGTGCAAAACAAAAAACGTTTGCGCATGATATCCAGTTTCTGGCAGCAGGTAATTTCTCCGCGTTCAACGCGATGAAACCTGTTACATCCAACAATGTTCACCCCATGTATCGCGGCAAAAAATATCAAGTGTGGAACGCAATTCCTCTGATTGGTAGCCAGCGTGTTTTTCTCCTTCTCGGCATGAACGATCTCGGTATTCTTGGATTAGAAGGGGCACGCGATCAGTACAAACTGCTGATTGACAAAATTTTGGAGACATCACCAAATGTTGAAATCCATCTAATCAGTGTGACTTATACGCTGCCAGACTTAGGAAAAAAGACACTGAACAACGAAAATATTGCACAGTACAATATCCTTCTGCAAAAGATGGCAGAGGAAAACGGCTGGGGATATATTGACCTTGTGACCCCAATCTCTGATGGAGATGGAAATCTTGCCGCGGAATGTTGCAGTGATGGTTATGTGCATCTGTCCAAAACTGCCTATGCCTTGTGGGAAACTGCACTGATTGATTATGCCCACGCGCAGACAACTTGCAGTCAGGAGGAGACAGAGCCAGAAACTTTAACAGAAGAGACAACAGAAACTGATTTAACCTTAGAATCAGAGCCAGAGACGGAAATAAAATCGCCAGAAACCACGCCTGCGCCAAACGGCACGAAAAACAAAATAGAATCCATTCTGGAAACTCCAGTCAAAAAGTAAGGAGAAAAAATGATAAAAACAAGAAAGATACAAAAAATAACAGCAGCCCTTGTCATTGCAATTCTTCTTTGTAGTGGCTGCACTGACAAAACCAAGACCACTGCATCCGACGCAGTGCAGACTTCCAAACCAGAGATAACAGCAAAATCTATTGATGAAATTTATCAGGAAATCACACAGTCTGTCACATTGCAATCACCTGCATGTATGGACGAAGACTTTATCTCAAACTACTACGGCATTGATACAAAAACGCTTTCCGAATATGTTTTTAGCATGTCAGAAGACGCTGCACAGGCAGAGACTATCATTATTATGAAAGCTGAGCAATCAGAGGATTTAGAAGGACTTTCTAGTTGTCTGCAAACGGTGGTTGATGAGAAGAAAAATGAAATGGAAAATTATATACCAGAACAATTTGCCATTGTGGAAAAAAGCAAAGTTCAGACAAAGGGTAATTATGTGTGGCTTGTAATCTCCGAAAATGCAAAGTCAATCACAGATATTATTGAAAACAGTCTGTCATAGTGGAGGAAAAACATGGTCTTTAGCGGTATCCCTTTTCTCTTTTTCTTCCTCCCAATATGCCTGATTTTGTACTATGCAGTCCCATTTTCCTGGAAAAATGGGATTTTGCTTATTTTCAGCCTTGTTTTTTATGCGTGGGGAGAGCCGTTGTACATTCTTCTAATGCTGTTTTCCACGCTGCTCGACTACACAAACGGACGGCTTATGGAGCGGTTTGGCACAACAAAATGCAGAAAAACTTTTTTTCTGTGCTGCAGTATCTGTGTCAATCTGCTCATTCTTGCCTTTTTTAAATATGCAGATTTTGCCGTGTCCCTTGTAAATGGTATTTTTGGCACACAGATTGCACCACCTGGAATCCATCTTCCGGTGGGCATCAGCTTTTACACGTTTCAGACTATGAGTTACATTATTGACCTCTATAAAGGCGAGGTGAAAGCAGAGCACAGCTATGCTGCATATCTAACTTATGTATCAATGTTTCCACAGTTGGTCGCCGGTCCAATTGTGCGTTTTGCGGATATACAAGAACAACTGCATCACCGGAAAATCACTTTTGACGGAATACAGACAGGCCTTCTGCGCTTTATGTTAGGACTCTTTAAAAAGGTGCTGATTGCCAATCAAGTTGGCGCGCTGTGGGAAGAAATCCGCATGTTAGCCGCCTCAGACATCAGTGTAGCTACCGCATGGCTTGGCGCACTCTGCTTCACTTTGCAGCTTTATTTTGACTTTAGCGCCTACAGCGACATGGCGATTGGCATGGGACACATGCTTGGATTTACGTATCATGAGAATTTTCGCTATCCCTTGACCGCCATCTCTGTGACCGATTTCTGGCGGCGCTGGCATATTTCACTGTCCACTTGGTTTCGTGATTATGTCTATATACCACTTGGCGGAAATCGATGTAAAATCCCTCGCCATCTCTTTCATATCGCAGTTGTGTGGTTCCTGACAGGACTCTGGCATGGCGCGTCCTGGAACTTTATTTTGTGGGGTGTCTACTATGGCATCTTACTGATGCTTGAAAAATATATCTGGGGAAAAGCACTTGCAAAATTACCAAAACTTTTGCAACACATTTATGCATTTTTAATAGTCGTCTTTGGTTTTGTCATCTTTGCAATTACCGACTGGAATGCACTTGGCGTCTACATCTGCCTGCTTTTTTCCTTTGCCACAAACAGCCTTGCCGACACACGTTTTCTCTGGTATCTTGGCAACTACGGCTTTGTGATTGCGGTTGCCTGTATCCTTGCCTGCCCTGTTTATCCATGGCTTTGTCAGAAGACAAGCTCACTCAGCAAACCAATGCGCTGCCTTGTGTCTACTGTTTCTGGCATGGCAGTTATATTACTGTTTGTATTGTCCACTGCGTATATGGTAAGCGACACTTACAATCCATTTTTGTATTTTCGTTTTTAGTACATCAAACAATAAATTTCTGATACATTGACGCAATATGATTATTCATATGCAAGGCAAAGGAATGAGTCATAGCAGTGGCTGCGACGATTGACGACAGCAAAAGGGCTGCAGTCCTTTTGCAGATGGATAATCAGACAAGTCAAAGTGTCAGTTAATTATTATTCGATGTACTAGCATCCGGTCAGAAATTAAATTCGTGAACCGCCTGTTTCGCACCGTTGCGTCGTTAAAATTTCTAGACGATGCCACTGCATCGCCGTTGAAATTTTGCCTAGCACTGACACGAACCATCCAGTGCACAACTCTAAAAGGATTCATATTATGATTACAGAAAATAAAATTAGAAAAGTGATAACGATTCTGCTCTGTGTAGGAATTTTATCCCTTTCTATATGGCTTCTCCTCTCTCCAAAAAAGAATTTTTCAGAAAATGAAAATAGATATCTGACCAAGTTTCCAGTTCTATCCGCAAAAAATTTGCTTGATGGAACTTACACAGAATCATTGAGTGATTGGCTTGCAGATCACTTTCCACAGAGAGACTTTTTTGTGGGATTAAAGAGCCAGACAGAGATTCTAAGCGGCAGAAAAGAAATCGACCATATTTATGTTGCAAAAGAAGATTACTTAATTGAACAGTATGCACAGCCACAAAATACGCAGCGGATTATAGACACACTTACCCGCTTTTATGAGAAAGTATCTCAAGCGGAAGTAAATATAAATCTAATGCTAGTGCCAACAGCCGTGACTATCCACAAGGATTTGCTTCCGCAAAATGCCCCTGCGTCCAATCAGCTAGAAACTGCGCAGTCCATTTATACTGCCACAGAGATTCCTAAAATTGACTGTACAGACTGCCTTTTTACTGGCGTTTCGGAAGGTCAGCTCTACTACCGCACGGATCATCACTGGACCACACTTGGCGCCTACTATGGTTATCTCGCTTTCTGTGCAGCAAAAAATTTGCAACCTGTGTCGCTCACTTCGCTGCAAAAACAGACAGTGACAGAAGACTTTGCTGGAACTCTATACTCCAAGGTAAATGATTACAACCACAAAAAAGATTCTATCACTGTGTACACCAACCCAGAGGACCATTTGACTGTCACGTACACCGATACCGGTGAAGTGTCGGACAGCCTCTACAATTTTGATTATTTGACGGAGAAGGATAAATATTCCCTTTTCCTAAATAACATTCATTCCCTGATTGAAATTGAAAATCAAACGTCGTCCTCCGAAGATGTGCTAATGCTTATCAAGGACAGCTACGCCAATTCCATAGTGCCCTTTCTCGCACACCACTATCGGAAAATCTATGTCTTTGACACGCGCTATTACAAAGATGGACCATCCTCATTTCTATCAGAACACAAAGAAATTAACGATATTTTACTATTATATAATATGAACACGCTCGATACTGACTCCGGCATTCGGGGGATTTATTGAGTAATAGACGCTTAACATTTTTGTATAAGGAGATTTTATGAACGAAAAAGCATTGCGTATACTAGAATACCCAAAAATTATCAGTCTGCTTATGGAAAAAGCAAGCTCCGAGCCTGGAAAAGAACTGTGCCAGAAGCTAACTCCAATGACAGACATTGCCCAGATAGAGGAAGCACAACAACAGACTGCCGACGCTTTTAGTAGACTTGTAAAGGGCGGTAGAATCCATTTTAGCGGAAATAAGGACCTTCGTTTTAGTATCCGTTCTCTGGAAATTGGAAGTCCTCTCTCTGCCAGCGAGCTTATAAAAATCGCCGCTTCGCTTGCCTGTGCCACAAGAGCAAAAGCATTTGCGCGCTCAGAGCACGACGAGGAAACACAGGACAGCTTACAGACATTTTTTGCAGACTTAGAGCCGCTAACGCCGCTGCAAAATGAAATCAATCGTTGTATCCTCTCCGAGGAGGAAATTGCAGATGATGCAAGCTCGACGCTCAAACATATCCGACGCAGCATCAATTTAACCAACGAAAAAATACACAGCCAACTGACAGGTATGGTAAACAGCAGTTATCGCACTTATCTGCAAGATGCTGTTATCACAATGCGAAACAATCGCTATTGTATTCCTGTCAAATCAGAGCATAAAGGAAATGTGCCGGGAATGATTCACGATCAGTCCTCCACTGGTTCCACGCTTTTTATCGAGCCAGCGGTTGTTGTCAATCTCAATAATCAGCTCAAAGAGCTTGCTCTGAAAGAAAAAGAAGAAATCGAGCGTATTCTGGCAGAACTCAGCGCAAGTGCCGGTGAACACACAACGGAACTTGCAAACAATTTCCGTCTTTTGACACAGCTTGACTTTATCTTTGCCAAGGCCGGACTTGCCATTGACATGAATGCTTCCCGCCCACTGTTTAATCAGAACCGTTATATTCATATTCGCAAGGGGAGACACCCATTATTAGATAAAAAAACTGTTGTTCCTATTGATATTCATCTTGGAAAAGAGTTTGACCTTTTGGTGGTGACGGGTCCAAACACCGGTGGAAAAACAGTGTCGCTAAAAACAGTTGGACTTTTCACGCTAATGGGACAGGCAGGACTGCATATACCAGCACTTGACCGTTCCGAACTTGGCGTGTTTACTGAAGTATATGCCGATATTGGTGATGAGCAAAGCATTGAACAGAATCTATCTACTTTTTCTGCCCATATGACAAACACCATCTCCATCTTGAAAAATGCCAATGAAAATTCGCTTTGCATTTTTGATGAACTTGGTGCGGGTACCGACCCAGCAGAGGGTGCAGCACTCGCAATTGCAATCTTAAAGCACTTGCACGATAAAGGTATCCGTACAATGGCAACCACGCATTACAGCGAGCTGAAAGTGTTTGCGCTCACCACTCCGTATGTAGAAAATGCCTGCTGTGAATTTGATGTGGAAACCCTTCGCCCGACCTACAAACTTTTAATTGGTATTCCGGGAAAGAGCAATGCTTTTGCAATCTCTGCCAAACTTGGCCTTCCCGACGAGATTATTGTCTTAGCAAAGGAACACATTAGCGAGGAAGAAGAAAGTTTTGAAGACCTTCTAGCAAACTTAGAATCAAGCCGGCGTACAATTGAAAATGAACGCAACGAAATCCAACGTTACAAGGCAGAGATTGAATCACTAAAAAAGAAACTAGAACAAAAGCAAGAACACATCGACGCACAGAAAGATAAAATCCTGCGTACGGCAAATGAAGAGGCGCGCAAAATTCTTCAGGAGGCAAAAGATGTTGCTGATGAGGCTATCCGTGATTTTCAGAATATCCATGTCAACAAAACTTCCATACAAGATTTGGAAAAAACTCGCACAAAAGTGCGCGACAAGATTTCTGAGAAAAATGCAAAATTATCTGTTGTCTCGGAAAAACCTACCCACAAGATATTAAAACCCAACCAAATTAAGCCTGGCGATATGGTAAAAGTTGTATCTATGGGCTTAAAAGGAACTGTCTCTTCCAAACCAGACGCAAAAGGAGATCTTTTTGTGCAGTGTGGTATTATCCGATCAAAAGTAAATATTAAAGATCTGGTGTTAGTGAACGAGGATCTTCTTTCTGGCAATGCTGCCCACAAAAAAGGTTTTGGCAACAATCACAGTACACCGAAAACAGGCGGCGGAAATATTGGCATGTCCAAGGCTGCAACCATTTCTTCCGAGATTAATCTGCTGGGAATGACTGTCGATGAAGCACTCTCAGAACTTGACAAATATCTTGATGACGCCTATTTATCACACGCGCCAAGCGTGCGCATTGTTCATGGAAAAGGAACTGGTGCACTTCGCCAAGCCGTTCAAAAGCACTTAAAACGTATTTCCTACGTGAAATCCTACCATCTTGGCGAGTACGGCGAGGGAGATTCCGGGGTGACAATTGTAGAATTTAAATAAAATACAGACAAGAAAGGATTGAAAAAATGGCAAACAAACAAAAAATTTTGATTGTTGATGATGATGAAAATATAGCACAATTAATCTCATTGTATTTAACTAAGGAATGTTTTGAGACCAGAATTGTATATGATGGAGAATCCGCATTGCAGGAAATGAACAGCTTTTCACCGGATCTTATTCTGCTCGATCTGATGCTTCCAGGAATCGACGGCTATCAGGTATGTCGCGAGGTGCGCCAAAAATCGCAGATCCCGATTATTATGCTGTCTGCCAAAGGGGAAGTGTTTGACAAAGTGCTCGGCTTGGAGCTTGGCGCCGACGATTACTTGGAAAAACCTTTTGACACCAAAGAACTTGTCGCGCGCGTAAAGGCTGTTCTTCGCCGCTACAAAGCTGCTGTACCCGCAGAACCTATACCTGATGCCAAGCAGGTCACATATCCCAACCTTACTATCAATCTTACTAACTACTCTGTGATATACAATGGCAACACGGTAGAAATGCCACCCAAAGAACTCGAACTGTTGTACTTTCTTGCCGCGTCGCCAAATCATGTATATACAAGAGAACAACTTCTTGACCAAATCTGGGGATATGAATATATTGGGGATACACGCACTGTTGATGTGCATATCAAAAGGCTTCGCGAGAAAATTAAAGACCACGAATCCTGGCGCATCGCGACGATCTGGGGTGTCGGATATAAATTTGAAGTAAAAAACATATAATCTTGAACGCAGAAGGAATGATCCACCCTTGAAAAGAACACTCTATTTAAAATTTGTACTGGCATATATTATCTTTGCATTTTTTGGCTTTATCGTTGTTGCAACCTTTACCTCCAGCATGACACTGGAACATATGAAGCGTGAACGTGCGGATTCCCTGTATAAAGAAGCACTGTTAATCTCTGACTCCTACGCTGCTGATCTGTACAACAACGAGATTACGCTCGAATCCGTATGGCGCCAGATTGAAGCTATTGGCACGTTTCTCGATGCTTCCATCTGGATTGTAAATCCGTCAGGACTTATTGTGCTGGATTCGAGTTCCCCGTTAGAAATTGAAAATCCTACCACCATTCCAAATTTCAGCCCCACAATCACAGGAAATTCTTTCTATACGGTTGGAAATTTCTTTGGCATGTTTGAAAATGAAATGATCTCTGCATTTGCACCGATTACCGCTCAATATAAAGTGAAAGGTTATGTAGTTATCCACGCCTCTGTCGAAAAGCTGCAATACTCCTGCAACTCCCTTTTAAATATCTCCTACATCACGCTGGTTATTCTGTTTTTATTGTCGCTAATCATTCTGCTTTTTTTTACGGAAATGGTATATCTGCCGCTTCGCAAAATTACGCACGCGACAGAACAGTACGCGATTGGTAACTTTCGATATGAATTTCAATTGGACAGCGAAGACGAAATTGGATATCTTGCCGCCTCACTTGCATATATGGCAAGTGAAGTTGCAAAGAGTGAGGACAATCAAAAGCGGCTTGTCGCAAATATTTCTCATGATTTTCGCTCCCCGCTCACTTCAATGCGCGGGTATCTCGAAGCAATGTTAGACGGTACAATCCCACCCGAAATGCATGAGAAATATATTGGTGTTGTATTAAATGAGACAGATCGCCTGACAAAATTGACAAACTCCCTTCTCACACTCAACAATCTCAGCACCAAGGGCATGATACTTGACCGAAGCAATTTTGATATCAATCAAGTAATCAAAAACACTGCTGTGTCCTTTGAGGGAACCTGCCGCGAAAGGCTAATCTCCATTGAATTAGTTCTCACAGGAGATACCATGTATGTGAATGCAGATATGGTTAAAATTCAACAAGTGCTTTATAATCTATTGGACAACGCCATTAAATTTAGTCACAAAAATTCCTCGATTAAAATCGAGACAATAGAGAAATCAAACAAACTTTTGGTATCGGTAAAAGATAGCGGTATTGGCATTCCTAAAGACAGCATTCGTCTAATTTGGGATCGCTTCTACAAGACTGACCTCTCTCGTGGCAAGGACAAAAAAGGGACTGGTCTAGGACTATCCATCACCAAAGAAATTATTCAATCTCACAGTGAAAATATCAATGTCATTAGCACAGAAGGCGTTGGAACAGAGTTTATCTTCACCCTAGAAAAAGCGGATGAAAAAAAATAGAGTAGGGAAGGCTTTCCCTACAAGACTGTCGCGTTCTGTATGAATAAAAGACTGGAGCAAATCTGTTACTATCATACAGGTTTGCTCCAGTCTTTTATGGGTATTTACGTTTTACTGTTTACAAAGCGCTGACAGAATTCCTTCTATCAGCGCCTTTCATTTTATGTTTTGCCAGTTGTTGATATGCTTCAGATGTTATACACGACTTAAATGCAATCATTATATAACATCTAAAACATTCGTATTATTATTCGTTCGTATTATTAGACTCATCAGAACCATCTGAGTTATCTCCACCTTCTTCTGGATTCTCTGGCTCTGTTGGTTCGGTTGAAGTTTCTGTAGCTGTATAAGTAACCTCCAATGTTGCAGATGCTTCTTGATACTTATCTGTATTCCACAACTTAAGTGTAACCTCTGCATTTTCTTCCAATTCAACTTCATCTGTAGCGATATTCCAATCTGTATAGGTCTTTCCGTCTACTGTCAATTCAAATTCGCAGTTTGCATAATTTTCAGATGGTACCATATTAAAGGTATACGTTCCTTTTGAATTATTTGTAAAAGTTATTATCTTTATTGTATGTTTTTTTGATACAGCTACAATTGTATTCTTAGTAGGCAACTCTGCGGATGCCAAATCATCGGTTATCTTATATCCATACAGAGATATTGAACGACTTTCCCCATCATCTGTGTTAACGATAAATTTAATTATGTCATTCTCTACCAAATCCAAGGTATACTGGAAGCCAGTATCAGATAAGCTTTCGTTGTCTAACGTTAGTTCTGTATCATTCTTATATATCGTTGCAACAACATTGTCTGTGCTATAAAATACATATTTGCCAGCCTCACTAACTGCTGGATATATCACTGTAGCACTGCCGTTTTGTGGTATATATAACGATTTAGAACTATCTAATGTAGTCTCATACTCGAACTCTTCCACTGAACAGTATACCTTTGTACTAAATTCTTTATATGCATCTCTCCAAACAATAAGTTTTATTGCATTAAAGTTTTCAGAATCAACTGCATACTCTAATTCATTATTGCCTTCCGCAACTGGTTCTGTATCAGAACCCAAGTACAATGCTAGATGAAGGTCATCATAACTATCTTGAACACTAAACTTTAATTTTATACCTGATTCATTATAATTATAACTTTGGCTATAATTATATAAAATCTCTGTCTGCTGATAATTACTATTTGCATGAACAGAAATTGATTGATTCATACTAGAATAACGTAACGTTTGAGAGTTTGTGTATGAATTCAGTGCTCCCTGTTGAACAGTAACATCATATGTCCCTGAACTATGATAATTATACCAAGTCCTAAGCCATACTGTTGTACCTTCACTAAGCCCTACTTTTATGCTATTATTACCATAAGGATACTCTTTTGTACCTAATACTTCTTTTGTATCATAATCATACAGTTTCATACATGCACTAGAATCAATTAAAAATTCATACCAGCCTGATTCTGCTACGGTAAACAAAAACCATTCTTCTTGGTTCGCTTCCAAAGTAATACTTGGATTAAACAGAGTATCTGGGCTAATAATTTCTTCTGTTTGGTCATGGAGCATATAGACATATAGACAACTATCATAGTAATCATTACTCAACTTCGTTACTGTGATTTCCGCCTGTTCCCCTGCAACAAGATCTTTACTAATACAGAAGTTATTATCTTCACCATTACTATAAACATCTGTTGACCTATTGCTGCTAGATATCTCTCCTTTTAGTGTCGATAAACCCGTAGAATAGAATATATAAGTTCCGTTTTGTGGTGCAGCAAATGTAAATGTCTCACTTTCACCAGAGTTTAATTTTACATCATAGCTACTACCTACAGATATAGGCCTTGTCTCTTTGGTTGCAGTAAATGTAACACTTGTCCCATCAGATAGTGCTTCTATATAGAGATAGTATGGCATACCTGCTCTTTGAGCGACTGTCTGTTCACAATTATATCCACTACTTTCTAACATATCATCAAGAGTCTTTCCAGATAAGTATCTCACGCTATAATTTGCATTGGCAGTAATTCGATAACTTCCGCTGCTTGTAGGATACCACTCAATCAGTTGAGCCTCACCTGCATTAAGGAAAAGATTTGAAGATGTTTCTCCCTCAATATACCTCGATTGTAAGCTTTCAATAGACACTGTTACTTCTGTATTATCTTCACGTGCACTGATTAAGAGATTTCTCTCATCTCCAAAATTCATTTCTACAGGCCATAGCCTGCTAGAGCTGCTATTAGAATTCAAACTCCAGTCTAAGTCATTCTTGCAATACTTATAAGCTACTGTATTATTGGCAACAAACTTAATCCTATAATAGCCATAATTTTGAGCAGTATAGTTTACCAATACAGACTCACCTTTCTGCAAGGTTAATTCTAATGGCTTATCCAATGTCACGGACTGTTCCGATACTTTAGTACAAGTCACTGTACAGTCATACGAAGATGTATAGATTCTAATATACTTTACTGCACCTTTCTCTAGCTGTAATGTACTTGTATAAGACCAATTATAAGCATCATTAAGTTTATCGTTCACGGACACTCTCGCATCATTGTTTGTAATGATATTATATGTGCCCTTCTCAATTGCTGTCAAAACATAATATGCATAGTTGTTCTCATCTCCTGTTACAATATCCTCTTTGCCAACAACAAGTTCTTTTACATCTTTTTCTTTTGTAATGGTAATCTTCTCTGTAGCAACGGAACTACCATTATTTTGAATCTTAAAGTATAAAGAATCTCCTTTGCCTAATCCACGAGTATAGGAATTACCATCTGTCATATAACGGTCATAACTACCATCTGCATTTGTATATGCATATACAGTGCAATCTCCTGTTACTGCAAACTTATAGAATCCTGCTGTCTCTGCGGTAAAGTATGCCCACTTGTCACCAGTTGCTGCAATATCTTTCACGTTCTCAGCTACTTTGAGCATTTCCATCTTTGTATCAACAGATGACTTGATGCTTACCGCAACCTTACCAGAATCGTTTGCTGCACTGGCATCAGGAATTAATTTCAGGTAAATGATTTTTCCATTATCTACACTATAGGACTGACCATTTGATAATGTACTTGTATACTTATCTTTCATCAAATCTTCATATACATAAGTATCATATACATTTGTCATCTCAAACTTATATTTTGCTGTCTCAGATGCTTTGAAGGAAACCCACAATGTTTCACTTGGCGCAAGTTCTTTCTTGACTTCCTTTGATGCTTCCAAAACTACAGGTACAACTTTGCTAACAGTAATCTTATAGTCTGTCTTTGGTACTACATTTGTAGATACTGCAAATACAATCTCCTCGCCAGCTTCCATTGGTCTATCTGTATTAAAAGACAAAGAGTCCTTGATGCTCATATCATCTACACTATCATATATCTGTGCGGACACTGTTTGCTCTGTACAGGTAAATAGATATCTGCCATCTTCAGGAGCAGTATATGAAATATAGGTCTTTTCGTCTGAAACAAGCCCAGCTACTTTCACTGTATATTCCTTATCCAGTTTATTCACTGTTGCTTTTTTCACACTAAAGGTCACATCTGCTGCTGGTTTTGCTCCATAGTACATTGCGTAATAATACGTTACGCCTTTTTCCATAGTTACTTCTTGCATCTGACGATAATATCTGTCAAATCCGCCTGATAGATCGTTGTCATAATCCGCATAAAGAATTGCTTTTGCATCAGATGCTTTCACAATATACTTGCCATCTTCTGGAGCTGTGTACGAATACCACTTCATATATCCTGCTGGAGTTTCTGAAGCCTTCATTGTGGCTGTTCCAGTTGCTGTAATATCTGCCGCACTGACTTTTTCTGCCTTAACTTTAAAACTTACGCTTGCTTCCGAGGTAACATTGATTTTAAATGTTATCTTCTTATTGATAGAGGATACAAAAGTATAATAATTCTCTTCATTGCCATATTGATTCTCATAATCACCGCCAACATAAGTTATTGTCGAAGAAACATCATCCTTTAATCCCTCTAAAGAAATCGCATATCTTCCATTCTCTGGCACTTTAAAGCTAACATACAGATCCTCTCCAGTTTTTAGCTTTCCATCTACAGATTTTGTAAGGGTCAACTCTTTCACATCTCTTACTGTAGATGTCACTTTGTAACCAAACTTTGCTTCGTTAGCCTTGATCGCCAATGTATATGTATCATTTTCTCCTAACGTAACTGTTACTGGGAAGTACTCTGTTTCAAAAGAATCATTATTTCTTACACTCTTTGCAGTATAAGCTCCTGTTGCGTCACTGAGGTTAATTGTATAAGTACCTTCACCTTTGATGTCGTACCACTCATAACTGCCCTCTGCAAGGTCCTTCTTTTCAATTGTAATTGGGGTGCCAATCTTTGCTGTCAAGCTTGCTGGTTTAATTGCTTTTACGGTTGTAGTCACATCTGCATCTGCACCATTAACCTTCACTCGAATGTAGATGGTTTCATTTGCTTTCACTAATACTGCCTGCTCTGGATTATACTCGCCTTCAATCTTCTTTTCTCCATTTGCATCCGCAAAATACATTATATTTGCTGACGCTACCTGGCCTTCTGCTGCCTTAGCAGTAGTATTAAAGCTATATCTACCTGCTGTTTCTGCTGTAAAGCTATACCATTTAAAACTGCCATCTGTCAATTTAACAGTATCACTTGGTTTGTCTTTTAAATTTAATGCTGTAGTCTTAATTGGCTCAATTGTTAATTTTACAGTTTTTTCTGCCTCTGTACGGTTTTCCACCTTATAGTATACTGTCTCACCTGCATCCAATGAAACTTCACTAGCAATACCAATTGAAATCATGTTTGATGATATAGAAGTTCCCTTGGATATGGTACATGATTTTGCATCGTTACCTGTAAGATTGACACTATATCTTGCCTTTACAGGTGCTGTATATACAAACCATATCTCTGATTTCGCTGGAATCTTAAATTCTGTTGGCGGAACTTTACCTGGCTGAACTGGAACTGCATTAATGCTATAGGTAACTTCTCCTCCTGTTACTGACAACTTCAGATAAAAGCTTTCGCCGGCTTTGCAGCCTACAGAGAAATTATCTGTACCATTATAGTAATTTGTAGGATAATTTCCATTCAGCTGTTGGTACTTTTCAACTGAAACATTACCTTTGCCTGCTTGTGTCTGTGTTGTTTTTTGATAGAAGTAATAAATTGTATCTTCTGTTGCCTTAAACTGAAGCCACTTTTCTGAATCAGCAGCAAGCTTTCCTGACCATGTGTCTGTAAATGGCGTTGCTTCTACTCTGGAAACAATAATCTTGGCGTTGTCTTGCTTATTCTCAGTGTCGTCTGTGAACACTTGAAGATAGATAATATCACCTTTCTTTAATCCACGATAAGATACATTGTTGCTAAATGAAGCGATATTAAATTCTTTCCCTTTATAGCTGTTCACTGTTGCATTTGGAGTGATTGGATTTTCTCCTGTTCTTGGGGTGACTACTGCCTTAAAACTATAATCACCATCCTTATCTGCTGTAAACTTATAGTAACTCTTATCACTGCTCAATGAACTAGCGTTTTCACCAAAATTAATACCTTTTACACTGATTTTGGTTGTCTTAATCGTTACTGTTGTCTTATCGTTTGGTGACTCTACATATACATATACAATCTCATCTTTATCAAACTGTCCTTCATAGTAGTCGCCCATCCAATTCTGTGTAGGAGCAGTTGTCTTGTCTGTATAGTATACACTAAGATTAGGAACCGCCGCCTTAGCTGTTGTATCTTCTACAGTACCAGTTGTCTTAAAGCGATAAAAACCATCTTCTGGTATAATGTATTGTACAAATTTTCCTTCACCTGCTTTTTCAAGTGATACTGATTTACTTGTCTCCTTAGTGACATCAATCACGCCGCGCTCTGCATCTGGTGTGATAGTCAAATCTGTCTTAACAGCCGTCAATGACTTATTTTCAACCCCAATATAAACCTTATCGCCTTTATTTAAAGTTTTCTTGGAAGTTGTTGTACCATTTCCTGATGTAATTTTGTCATAAAGTTTCAATGTTACTGCATTATTGGTACTTGTCAATCCAAATTCATAACTCATATCAGATGGCGCTTCAAATACATACCAATTAGTTGTCTTTCCTTCAATGTTCTGGTCTTTGGTTGCACCTTCGTTAAGCTTTACAATTGGAGTTCTCATGGATACTGTATAAGTACCTTTAGACAGGGAAACTACTTTTGTTTGACCTGCTTTCAGACCCTCTTGATAAACTATTGCATCATTGCTGTTCTTAATTATATAGTAGTTATCTTCTGGCGCTGTAAATGCAATGCTACCCTTCTTCTCCAGATTGTACTTGCCAACTCCAGACCAAGTCTCATAAAGAATACCTGATGCCGTAAGGATTACTGAAAATGCCTTACCACTTCCAGATGTTGGTACTACTTTCAAATAACAAGTCTCACCTTTTTGCAACGCAACATCTTCTAAAGCTCTCTGCAATGTTCCTTTTATATCACAACGCATTAAGCTACAATTCGAATTATTCAATTTAAAATTATAAGAACCATATTCTGGAGCTACAAATTTTACAATCTTTCCTTCGCCTGCTGCCAGCACTAACTTTACTGGATTATCCAGTGTAAGAATTTCAATATCGCCATACTCAACACTCACATCCAAATCGCTGCCATTATCTGGCTCATATTCACCAAAGAAATAGCTTGCCTCACCAGTTGCATTGACAAACACAGTCCATCTAGCAATTAGTTTCTTTGTAACTTTAGATGTCAGCTCAATCTTTGTGACACCTTTCTTCAATGTCTTTAATGTTGCAGTGTAGCTTCCAGCATTTGCCTTAACTGTTGCAACTTTTGTGTTTGTACTCTTCCAAGTCAGTGTATCACTAAGTCTATTCTTTGCTTCGACGTTCTGCGGAACTGCTACTAAGGTATATGTATTATTGGAAGTCAACGCTTTATAGTCTTTTAAAATTACATTACCATTTACCTTAATGTCAATACCACCATCAGTATTTTTGTAATCGCTGCCTGCTTCTTTACTAAATGGGAAGAAATTTTGTTCTTCTCCGTATTCATGTCCCAAGTTATATCCATATTCAGCCTGATATGCTGCTGGTATATCTGTTGTCTTAAAGTTCTTAGTCACAGCTTTCGATACTGCTTCTTTCTTTAAGTATGTTGCTGTTACGGATACAGTATAAGAAGATTTGCGCACTAATGGCTTATCAAATCCTATATAAGTTGTAAAAGTATCTGTCTTTTTCTTAAAATCAGATACATGGTCCAAATCATTATAATTGTAATATTTGTCACTTACAATATTTTTCGCTGCATCAATAATCTGAATCCTAAAATACAACTGATTGATATAAGTATCTGGATCTGGATCATCCTCATATTCATATGCATTCATACGAGGATATGTAAAGGAAACAGTCGCATATTTATCGACAGCCTCTGTTACCTTCAAATTCTTTACTGGTGAGATATCTGTAGAGTTTATTGTTAAATAAACTACATTGCTATCATTCTCTGAACTCACATTCCGATCAGTTATTTGAAGTTGTGTAGATTTCTTTGCTTCCTTTGCTGTAATATAATGGCCATATTCTGTAGACGAAATGCTAAAAGCATCATTGTCACCAGTCTCTAACCATCCGATTTCAATGTTTGGTGTGTAATTTGTAAGTTTCTGCTTTCCAGCAAAATAAGTTATATAATCTTCAATCCTTATCAATTCACCAACTCTGACTTTTACACTCTTAGGAACGGTCATCTTAGTTGCATCTGCAGTAACATACAATGTTCCATATCCATATTTGTCTGTTACTGCATCATATACTACAATGTCCACCCAACCTTTACCAGTAAGTGTCACATTGCCTTTCTTATCAATTTTGGCAACACTAGATGGTGCATAATAACGATTTCCTATTTTTACTGTATACGAATCTACTGCCTTATCTTCATAATAGTCCTCATAATTATATGTTACAATATAGCTAAGTTTTGGTTGTGCATAATGCTCTAATTTTTCTTTTGCAATTGGGAGTTTATACTCAATTTCATCGTTTTCATTTGCATTAAGATCCGCTGCTTGTTCCAAAAACGTACCTACTGTGATAGATGGTATTTTCTTTTCCGAAACATCTGCAGTATATGCATAGCCACCTATATTACTTACATATTCATAATGTTCCTCATCAAACCGAACTGCTAACGCTTGTACTTGTGATGCAGTTGTTTTAAAGCTCTTTACAGCACCCTTTGCAGATACAGCTACACTGCTGCCATCGGCAAGTGTTCTAATACCGCTTACATTTCTTACATAAACTGTATACTGGGAACCTGCTTTCAATCCTGAAATAGGAACACGCGATGTCTTTGATTTTGCATCATAACTCTCTGTTGCAGTATAGATAGGTGCTGTCGCAAAGCCTGCACTCTTCCAATCACCATTTTTCAGCTTCTCAATTGCTGTTATAAAGGCATCTTCTTTTGCTTTTGCTTTTGGATCTTCTAACACATAGATTTCTCTGCGATATCCATCTGGAAGTTTTGGATAGGTAACAACTGCAGAAATATCCAATGCGGTAACAGTCTTAATCTTTGGTGCAGTTACATCTACTACGCTAATCTTAACTGTTGCTGCTTTTGCTCCTTCAATTGGTTGTTTAACGCCTTCCTCATCTTCATAACATGGAATTACCTTTACTGTTGCAGCGCCAACGCTAAGTGCAACTACTGCTCCTGTATCTTCTGTTATACTTAAAACATCTGTATTATCTACTTCATATTTCAAACAAATAATATCATCTAGTTTTTTCTTTGTAACTTTTACATCAAGCTGTTGCTTCTCACCGATGACCATCTTCTTTAATGGAGCATTAAATGTCAATGACTTTGGTGCTACTGCTTTTCTAAGGTTCGCCTCCAATACAGCCCCATTAAAATCTACTGTAAATTCTTCCAGATATCCATCTGACCAACGTACTTTAAAGGAAGGATTTTTATTCTCCTCACCCTCTGTACGGAATGCCACTACAATCTTTCCAGAACGCTTTGCTTGTTCTTCTGTTGTAAATAGATATCCGCCATATTTCTTTACTTCACGTTCTATTTCGTTCTTAAATATAGGATTAAATGCATTTGTCATGGAAGGATAATAACTTTCATTATTTCCATATTGATAAAACTCTTTTGGAGCCTTAATCTGGAATATAAATAAGTTGCCAACAATATCCTTACCATCTGCATCTTTTAACCCAGCGTTATTATGAACATAAGGAATCCCTTCTCTTGGCACAATTGTATGTATAACTTCTTTTGTGCCTTCAGCAACCTCTGTATAATCTTTAAGAGATGTTTCTGACACTTCCCCATAAGATGTTTTAGATACACTCGCCTTGCCTCTTACTGGAATAAATGTTGCCTTTGTATTTGTAACCTTATAATTTCTATTATAAGGATCACGCAAAGTTACGTTTGAAACTACATAATAGTCTATATCTGATTTCAGTACACTGTCTGGGACAACTGAACCATCTGTTTTCTTTACTGAGAAATCATAGGATTCAATTGCTGGATATCCAAAAAGTTCTTCTCCATCATAATAATATATATTAGGAGTAAACATAGCTTTGTCAGATATTGTCTCTGTATCAAGAATACCACTTATATTCAGTACAGGAATATTGATTGTGTCATCATCCTCATCTTTTACCGAGATCTGCTGAATAATTTTATCAAACCTTGTGCTGTTTTGTCCAGCTTCAATCGTACTGTTCAGTACTGGACTGATTGAGATTGCACGTTTTGTAATCTCGAAAGCATTTGATGCTCCTACTTGGGTCATTTCAAGTGGTGCATAGACAGCATTTCCATCAAAAGAAGCATATAATGTATACTTGCCGCCATTTATTGCTTTCTCAATGTTAACATATTCCCCAATTGTTTCATCAAACAGCTGGAACTCCACTGTTACATCGGATACTAATTCACCAGTATTCTGATTATATACAGTAACTGCCTCTGTTGGAATTGTAAATGGTATCCCATCATATTCCTTTATTGCACCAATCGCTGCTTCATCTGCTTTGAGTTCCAGAGGTACTGTGCCCATCTTTTCTACCGTCACATCAACATAATTGCTAAGGTAGTAATTCCAAGATGTACCATCTTCTGTTTCAATGATATCGTAACTCTGATAATTATTCTGGCAGAAATCCTCTATAGGATAAGGCATATACTGAATATCTACACCAAATCCAATCCTATAATGACTGCCTTCAATAAATGTATCTGGGTCTACAACTTCTTTCCATTCTCCAGTAATGTTGTCCTGCCGCTCAATAACTGGCACTAAAACATACTCTCCATCATACTCCCAAAGGCTAAGCATATTATCTGGAACAAGATCATCCAACTTATTGCCATTAACCTTATTACTATTAGACTTCTTAATTTCTGTTGTTATAGATTCTGCAAGTTTCTCTGCATAATCCAAAATAGAAGTTCCACTGTATACTGTAACTTTATTCCCTTCTGTACCTGTTGAGACTTCTGCCGCAATCTTCCGACGTTCAATCTCATAGATAATCTCTACATCTTCAGCAGATTTCTCATGATTTGGGTCTTTGTAAGAGATTACAAGCATATAGGTACCAGCTTCTACTGGTGCAACATAATACAGAGCTTCTTTCTCTGAATTTGTATAATTAAATGTAAACCTCTCATCACCCCGTTCATATGTTACCGCTGTTACATTACCGGATTCATCTTTCTGCTCCTTTTTGTGAGCTTCAAACCATTGATAAGATAATCCTTCTTCGTTTCCACCTACTGATGCCATCTTATAGTCTGCTCTGCTTTCATATATAGGTGTACCATCAAAAGTTTTTTTGAAATATTTGTCAGCAATCCCATATTTTGAGATATCAATCTCTACATTTGCTTTGGTTATTGTGAGTTCAACTGCATATTTTTCTAATGTTTCCTTTGTGTCATCTACCTTAAAATTCGGTACAGCACTGTTTGTTGCATTGTTAATGTCAACCTCAGAACTTACACGATTTCCATTGTATACAGCCTTCTTGCCTGTGAATACCACTCTATATTTTGCAAGTTCACCGCCGCCAATGAGTTTCTCGTCTTCATTTACCGTTTCATAAGAACTCCATGTTACCTTTCCATCTTTATCTGTCTCTGGCTTAGAAACCTGAAGTTCAAATACAGGTTCATAATACTGTGTCTTATTTTCATTATTATAAGATACGCCCCAGCCTGTCTTCTTATCAAACTCGGTCTCTGTTAACGTCGTATCCCCAACAGTTTTGATAAGATCATATTTCACATCCTGAAGAATGTCATCCCGTGTTTTTCCATCTGTATATTCTGTTATTCCATCTTTTGTTTTTTCAAATTTGGGTTTAACATAGATAGACACTGGATTGATTATGACACGAATACTTGTCTTATCCTTTTCGTTCTTTAACTTATTATCGCATCCTTTATATCTTCCTGTCGCATCTACATAAGTCAAAAGCACATAGTATGTACCTGCGTCTGATGGAGCCGCGCCTTCTGAAAGTTCAATTTCATTTCCGTCTGCGTCAAGCCATGTTGCAGTGATACCATCCGCAGGAACTTCAACTTCTGTTTCTTTTCCATCAACAGTAGTCATTATTTTTACTGTATAGTCTGTTCCTGCTACAGGCAGCTTAATCTCATCTCCATAGGTGTATACAAGATTTTTGGGAAGTGTAACCTCCATTGTTGTTGTAATATCACCTTGAAGAACAATATCGCGTACCCCAATATCCTTTACAGTATAGTTTGAATCTGTCAATTCTACGCTAATAGAATAACTATAGTCCTTGTCCTTTTCAAACTTTGTTTCCAAGTCTGTAATCTCGGTTCCTGATATGGAATCCTTTACAGTCACCTTAATGTCCTTAACATAAGTTTCTTTGTTAAGTTCTTCGTTTTCGCTGTTACGAAGCTGATAGTTCTCTTTAAGGTTTGCTACAAAATCAGCAATCTTAGAACCAATCTCTGGCATCTCTAGATCTTCAAGATTTACTGTCAATTCTGCCTGCTTAATCTCAAAATTAATAGATACATTCTCCGCTGCATTGCAAAGTCCGTCAATTGCTTCAAGAGAAATCTCCAAACGGTATGTTCCTGCATCTGTAGGAGTATCCCCCTTCAACTCTGCAAGTATCTCGCCTGTTACCTTACTCCACTTGAAAGCCAGTTTCTCATTCAAATGCTCATTTGTCTTACCGTCAATTTTAACAGAGATAACGTCCTGACTGCCTTTCAATACATCATTCACAAGACTGTCAAACAGTTTTCCCTCTGGCACATATGTTCCTGATACAACACCGTCATTATAGTTCAAATTATTTAAACTATCTTCTAGTGCATTTGTATCAATAATAATCTGTGCTGCGGTGAGTTCTTTCTGTTCCGCATCAAGTTCTTCTGTCGTTGTGCTTTCCTCAGCCACTTCTGTGGTCTCAGGAACGGTTGCATCCTGGCTTGGCTCCTCAGTGGATACTGGTGTTTCATTATCCTCTTTGGTCTCCTCAGTAGATGCTGGTGTCTCGCTATCTTCTTCGGTTTTCTCAGTGGATGCTGGTGTTTCGCTATCCTCTTTGGTCTCCTCAGTAGATGCTACCACTTGGTCATCTTCCTTGGTCTCCTCAGTGGACGCTGGTGTCTCGGTGTCCTCTGTGGGTTCCGCTTCAGATGGCTCTGCTTCGCTGTCGTCCTGCTCGCTTGCAGGCTCCGCAGCTTCCGTGGCAGTCTGTTCATCTGTAGTATCTTCCACAGTTTCCTCGACTGCCACTGCATCCTCTGCCGCCATTGCTGTCGCTGGCATTGACTGGAATATCATTGCCACGCTCAGTATGATCGGGAGTGCGCGCTTGGAAAAAGCGTGTTTAAACAGTTTTCGTTTAAACATTTTCATAACCTCCTTTTTGGTTGGGTGAGTGGACAAAATTGCCACTCGTTCACTGTATCTTTTAGCGCTCCTGGTGAAAAAGCGCTAGTCGTACAAGGTAATTATACTAAACATTTCACTTTTTTGTAACCCTTTTTTAACATTATATTTATTACTATTTAAACAAATATTGATGCAAATTGCTGGAAAATCTTGTCTTATTTGTCGGTATATTCCATAGTTTTCATCATATTGCACACATATCGCTTTTCTTTTTATTCAGTTTTCCTAAACAGTAATCGAACAGGAAGAAAAGTTTTTCGTGCGCAAAAAAAGTACTTATATATTTTCATAAGCACTTTTTTCTAAAATTTTTATTTCATTATTTTGTTTTATTCAATCCGATAATAAACATACCGCGTCCCGCTATAATTGCCAACACCTGTAATGGTAAGGCAAGCAAGCCCCCGCTTGTCTGCATTGATATAAGAGCAAGTGTAGTCTCTCCCCGCTCGCAAGACAGCGCCGTTGTCCTTATCTTTAATTTCTTTTAGCTCAAGACGTACTGGCGTTCCATTATTATAACTTAACTGTTTTGTCCCTGTTGTAATGACAAAGGAAGTCGCGGATTTTGGAGTGATAGTAAAGGTCAGGCGCGTGCTGCCCTGCAAATAACCCGTTCCAGTAAGCGTTACAACCGCATTCCCTGTGTTGATATTTTTGCTGTAATCTACTGTGTAAGGAAGTGGATACCACTCCTCTGTGCCTTTTATCGGGGCAAACTGTCTTAATTCTGCGTCAGTTAACGTGAGCGCCTCCCCAGTATACTGTTTCACGATTGTCTGCGCTGCTTCAAAGTCAACTGCCTGCTGCATGGTTGCCTTTGTAATGTTGAATTTCACGGTTGCGCTTCCTTTATAAATGCCATCTGATTTTGCCTTGTAGGTCACAACCGCTTTTCCGGGTTTGTTGTTATTTTTGATAGTAATATCATACTGATCTGCTGTAATTTCCTGTCCTTCCAAATCTAAAATCCGATATTCATCCACTGTGATGGGCTTTTTTAAATAGGGTTGATCTGGTATTACAGGAAGCTGTAACTTTTTGAGTTCCCGCTTGACAACACTATACTTTTTCGTCTTGCTTCCAGTGTAATTGCTGTTTGGTTTTGCTGCTACTGTACAAGTGGCTTTTGACGACACTTGTGTGTTATTTTCAGTGGTTATCTCACAATCTTCTGTAGAAACTACAAGTTTTCCTGCCTTTATCGTAATCTTCTCCGGCAATACTGGCTGTCCTGTATAATATGCGTTAGACAGCGTAATTGCAGACAATGCTGCGGGCTTTATCTTAAAATATCGAATTGTTGCATCTTCATCTATTACATAGTTATCAGACACTTGTATTTTCACAAAAGCTCTTGCTGCCACGCTGCCGTCGCTTTCATAGGACACATTAATATTATTTCCATACTCATATGTATAATCTCTGCCCACTCCTGCCTTTAACACCTTTTTGCCATCAAGCACTTTTATTGTTGGCCGAAGTTCCTTTTGTGTATAGGTCTGGTCTTTGATTGGCTGTATTGCGGTGCTATCCAGCTTTTTCTTTTGAATTGGAAAATTCAAACTGCGTGAGCCAGCATAACTTCCCTTCCCAGTGATTATCACCTTCGCTTCTCCTGCATTAATATTGTTGGCATAAACAATTGTGTAGTTAGAAGCGGCAATTATCTTTCCATCTGTGTTCGTAACTGTCAGCTTTGGTTTTTGTGCCTTGCCATTATAAATCAATGTATTGTTTTCTTCTGTAAATCGAATCTGCAGGCTGTTAATATCCCTTTTGCTCACAATATTTTTCTTGAGCGCATTGGGTTTATTTTTTACCTGATAATTTCCCAAAAGTGTGATTTGTGCATCATATTTTTCTCCCAACACAAGGGAATCGAGTGGTGTCGCTGTCGTTGTGCCTGCGTGGTACAAAACCGCACTATATTGTGTCTGGTCCAGCTCTGTTTTTCCAACAAGCACGCGCATTCTGCTGCCCTGATTGTCATAGGCAAGCTGCACGCTAACGCTGCTCTCTGCAATCTGTTTTGGAGCAATAACAAAAGATTGTGTAAACTCCCCTGTATAATTCCCAATACCACTCACAATTACTTTAGGCGCGTTTGGGTCCTCTAACCCCGCTGCCACTATATTATTTTCATATATTACAGTATAATCTTTGTTTTTCTTTAGTGTCTTTTTGTTCCATTTTACAGAGACTGCTGGTGTCAACGCTTTGTCTGCAAATGTCGCTTTTGCAACGGTCACTGTAATATCAGACGCAATATCTTTCGGTATAATTTGAAAGGTCTTTGTAACTTTTCCCTGACAGTTTCCCTTTCCAGTCACAGTAATTGTGGCAGTTCCAACATTTGTGTTTTGTTTGTATGCCACAGAATAGCTTTTTGTTGGAACGTCTGCCCCATATGCTGTTACCTTCACTGTAGGTTTTATTGCACTTCCTGTAAAAGTGCAGGCAAGTGTCCCGTCAGGCAAAACACTGCTGTCCTCCGCTGTACTAGCAATGCTTACCATATCCTCTGACAAAACAGTTTTGACAATGGTAACAGTTACCCGAATTTGTCCAGTATAATTATTGATTCCTGTAATATCCACTGTATAGTTTCCCGCATTGCAAGGCTGTTTGTTATAAACAATTGTGTAGTCTATGTCTTTTATAAGACGCGCTGCGCCATTGTGCAACACTAAGTCGTCCTGTATTGCACCGTTATATGACAGTGTGGTGGATTCCACCATCTCTCCCGTAATGGTTTTTGGATAAATCGTAAATGTTTGCTCAACAGTTCCTGTATATTTTCCAATCCCTGTAATCACAGCCTTAGGTGCATCTGCGTATTCTTGGTCCCCTGACAGGGTATTGTTACTGTATACAACTGTATAATCAATATCTTTTGTGAGCGGTTCGCCCATGTAATGAATCTCTATCTCAGGTTCATTTTGAATCCCGTTGTATTCCTGTGGTGCAATCTCTCTCACCATCTCAGAAGTCAACAGCCTATTTTCCTGCGGCACATCAAACTCACCGTCACTGGTATATGCTTTAATCCGATAGGTCCCCTTAGATGCTGCATCCTGCCAACCATCCGCATTTTGAAAAAAGGTCTCTCCTGGGTTGGACTTTGCAACAAACTCAACGGCTTTTGCATTGGTATAAGATTGGTCAATAAAAATTGCAGCCCCTTGCTCCCCATTAATTTGACCATTTGATAACGTTATAACTACGCTGAACAGCTCTCCGTCTGCCACTGTAGCATACTTTTCAAGCGCAATGGTATGATATCCCTCAAATACAGTTGTTCCCGTCTCCTGTGCGCTAAGCTTGCCTGATTGTGGATCAGATGCATCAGTCAATCCAGTGTAAATCTCTACCTTATAGTCTGTCTCTACAGATTTAATGCCAATTCCAACCGCCTCAATCACTTGGTTGCCTGTACTTTGATACACTGCCGCTGCTGTGATTGTATCGTCGCTCTCATACCTCACTCCTACAGAACCATCATACTGATAAATGTGGTCATAATTATCTGCTTCTTCATATTCAAAGGCAAATATTGTATTGGCTAGAGAAGCCTCCTCGTAAGACATCCAAAAATATCCGTTATCACCATAGCTTTCACCCCAACTATTTTTTATCAGCCATGCACCATTATTTTTAGGAATAAAACTGATTTCTGCCTCCAAAAATACAGGGTCCTGATTAATCGCAGTATATTTAAAATTATTTTTATCAAAGTTATCATCCCAGCCCACGATTGCTATTGCATGATTTCCGCCTTCATTATAATCGTTATAATAAACTGTTGGACCATCATAGCCTTCAACATAATTACTGCTGCGCGATTCACTATGTTTGTATGACGCCGCAACCGCGCCATGCTTGAGTATCATCTCCTTAATAGAATCGGTATTACTTTTATTGATCCAATAAGCATTTCTAAGATGCACTAAATCTGTGTATGCATACTCTTGTGGCACATTCAGCTCTTTTGTTAGCTTCGTCTGGTCTGCACTGGGATACACCATACTAGAATGCGTCCGCTCATCTGCTACCCCCGTCCATCGCGCCAATGCAAAAGTGGTAAACATGCTGTTGCCGCCATTATTTACTTTTTCCGCCGTCAGAGGAATTACCTTGTCTCCTTCTAGTCCGCCGTCTGGTCCTTCTATATTTTCATTATAAAAAAAGTGAATGAGATGCGGCTCAGAAAGGTTTACCTCTTCTCCCGTCTGTTTTTTGTAAATGCTCTCCGCTGGTGCAATCGCGGCAAAAGACCAGCAAGCTCCCCAGTCTCCTTGGTCTTTAACCGCTGTGTCCTGACCATCCTCAACCGCCGAATATCTGTCTGGAAGACTGCCTCGTACGGAAAATAAGGAAGCTTCCTGCGCCTGTTCAAGCGGCTGCGCCTCCATTCCGCTGTCAATATATCCAGAAAATACAAATCCGTCAGACTCCATTTTCTGATTTAATTCGTCCTTTAACCGCTCCTCCACTTCCTTAATCTGGGCTTCTGTAAGATTGGCTTTGGTTTCTGGTTCTGTGAGCGTCTCAGTTTCTGTTTCCGTTTCTGTCTCTAACTCTGTGAGCGTTTCTGTCTCTGTCAGCGTTTCCGTTTCCAATTCCGTATTTTCTTCTGTCTCAGGTTCTATCGACGTACTTGATTCACTTTGCGTTTCGGGCTCCGTCTCTATTATTGAACTCGACTCAGGTTCTGTTTCCAATTCTGTATTCGTTTCTAGCTCTGTGGTTGACTCAATTTCCAACTCTGTATTTATCACATCACTTGTTTCAGTAATTGAATTGGTCTCGGTTTCTGTAGTGGTTTCAGTTTTGGTATTTGTTTCTGTCTCTATATTTGACTCGGCTTCTGGCTCTGCACTCGTTTCTACATCTGTTTTCATGTCTGATTTTGATTCTGTTTCGTTTTTTATTTCTGTATGTGTCTCTAACTCCTGTTCTGTTGTATCGTTTGATTCCTCTGCAACGGAAATCATTGTATTTGTTATCGATTCTTCTGATTCTAGTTCATTAACGTTTCTGGTTTCTTTCGCTTCTGATTCAATATCCCCCCTTGATTCTGCATTGTATTGTGATGTCCCTTCGGTCTGTAAGCTCACAGACGAAAAACTATATATATTTTCAGCAGCATATGTATCTACACTAGCCGTAATACATGTTACCATGCACAAAATTCCTGCAATCGATTTTCTTATCATGTTATGCATTTTTTCTCCTTGTAATAATGTATTTTTTTAATAACAATTCTTTTCTTTCATTAGAAATTCAAGTTATTGCCAACACTTTGATAAACAATATTCTTTTTCCCTTATTTTACATCAACTACAACATGGATATCAAGAATGAAAAAACAGGAAAAGAATTATTCTATATTGTAATTATACTGGTGAAGAAATTGGGATAATAATGGTAAACTTCATCCACATCATACTTCCAATAATGGATACAGATATTATTCACAGGAACAGTTAAATCAAGTTATGAACATAAAACCTAATTTAGACAGACTTGTAATAGGCTATTGCAGGGTTTCAAGTAATGAGCAAAAAGATGACTTGGAACGGCAAATAGAGAATATGAAATTGTATCTTACTGCACAAGGCAAACCATTTGAAATAATCAGTGACATAGGTTCTGGAATAAATATAACAGTTCAGCCATACCCATTCATAAGTTGTCGGATTGTACAATTTAACAAATAATTTAGTCTATTTCCGACAACTTATTTCATGTCGGGCGTCCGCCCTATAAAATGGAATATACAAAATGCTTTATGTGAGCAAGCTCCCAACAGCATTTTGTATATTCCATTTTGCATGGCTGAACTGTTACGAATAAATTATAAGAAAAGGGGATTAAAAGAATTTATGAAACGGATATCACAAAATAAGGTTGATAAGGTAGTTCTTCTTTATAAAGATAGATTATTACGATTTAGGTTTGAGTTAGTAGAATATATTGCTAGTACACCGTTTTTTTAATCCTCGTATATCAAGCACTTTGTATACGAAGATTAAAAAACGGTGTACTAGAAAAACAAAAACACAGGTTACAACGTTCCATATCAAGAAGATATGAGAAAAATAAGAAAGGAGAATGTTACTGCAAAACACGTAACATTATAAAAAGCGAAAAGAAACTTTTAGAATTAAATCACAGACTAGCAAACAAACGTCAAAATTATTTGCATCAGACAACATCTTCTATCATAAAGCGAGAACCAAGATTTATCAGTTTAGAAGATTTGAATGTAAGTGGAATGATGAAAAACAAGCATTTATCCAAAGCAGTGCAGAGGCAAGGTTTCTATGAATTTAGAAGACAGATTGAATACGAATCCGAATGGAACAATATTCAAGCAATTATTGCAGACAGGTTTTTTCCGAGTTCAAAACTATGCAGTTGTTGTGGAAGAATTAAAAAGGATTTAAAGCTGTCAGAGCGTATTTATAAATGTGAATGTGGAAACGTAATTGATAGAGACTATCAAGGTGCATTAAATCTAAAAAAATATGGAGAAATGTTTTTAAAACAGCAGTCTGTAGCATAACACTTTTGAAGTTATCACAGATATGTGCTGATACGTTAGTCAGGAATTAACGCCTATGGAGAGTACAATGTGTTTGGAGGGCGAACCCATCGAACTTGTGAGTAGTATTTGAATTTATTCAGTACGAAAACATACTCTTGAAGCAGGAATGAAAGCAATCATTTCAGCTAGACGGATGATAGCCATAGGGAAATATGCCTTGGATGAGATTGCAAATATTTCCGGACTTTCTCTTGATGAAGTAAAGAAACTGCAGGCAGATAAAAATATATAGATATATTAGAGGAGCTTGTTTAAGGCTCCTCATCTTCTGTACTTTTGAATGGATAGCGGCATGTTGCATTCCATAGAATCCACTCCTCATATCCCGCATCATACACCGCCTGTATCTGCTCTTGTATCTCTTTTTCTCCATAAGATATATGGCCTTTCACCCACGTTGCCGTAAAAGACTGCAGCCAGGGACGCACTATAACTGTACTTTGGCTTTGGTCCTCCTCTGTACCCTGTTTTAATGCTTCCTGTGACAGCAATAATGCCTGATACACTGTGTCATGTGGGTGTGCGTCGGGCACATCAAAGCCAAACACACCAGGTCCATAATGAGAGGGATACACCATGGGACTAAGCACATCCACAACATTTCCAAGCGCTGCATAATTCTGTCCAACACGCTCAATATCTGTCTCACTGCCAATGACAGTTCCAAACACATCCGCTGTCACAACAATTTCTTTTTCGTGCAGCCGTTCACAAACATAGGACAAAAATCCTGAGATTGCCTGCTCCTTTGTAAAAGTAGTCCTATCCACCCCGTAATCGGCGGCGTCAGCATCACTTCCAATTGGAAAACGCACATAGTCAAACTGCACCTCGTCAAATCCTACCTCTGCCGCCGCCAGCGCAATCTCTGTCAAATAAGCCCACACTGCCTCCTGATAAGGGTTGACCCACGCTAAACCATAGGCGTCTGTGACAAAGCCACCATCTGACTTTTTTAAGGCACAATCTGTATAATTTTGTGCAAAAATAGGGTCCTTAAAACAGATAATTCGCGCAATGGTGTAGATTCCATGCTCTTTTAAAACGGTCATAAGCGCATGAATATCCTTAATATATGCAACACCATTCCCCATTGCCTGCACAGAACTTGTCTCCATTTTCCAAGTGATTTCTCCCTCGTCGTTTTTTACATCAATCACCATTGTATTGAGTTCTGTCGCATCCACAAGCGCAATCAAGTCATTCATGCGCTCGCTGCCTGCCACATTTCCCGTCACATAAATCCCTTTTACTTTGGGACGTTCTTTCTCTGGAAGCATCTCCTCCTCCTCTGTGCTCATAACTTGCTCCTCTGACAGTTCGATTGGCATTTCAACCGTCTGCATATTGTCCGTAAACTCCGCCTGCTTATCCCCGCACGATATCAGAAAAAGCATTGTTATCCAAAGGAAAAAAATCAATGTTTTTGCTCTTTTCAGCCTTCGCATTTATATTCCCCCAAAAATGCCTCATGATAATCTGCTTTCACGCGCTCATAATCAAATTGTTCCCGCACCTGTGCAAACTTTCTGCCGTATGTGTCTGCTTTTTTCTGTAAATAATCGCTAAATTCCAGCGTTGAAACTTGTCCTGCTTCATCTGTCTCCAATTCTGGCAACACAATGGAAATCTTATGGATACCGCCTCTGTCCATCAATCGAAAATAGCACAACCACTGTAAAAATTCATACATATTTCCAATGGTTGTATTTTTATTTTCATTTTTAACAGCCTCCAGCACTTGCTGCAAATCCTCCTCTATTCTATCAAAATATCCACCGTAAACGCCCATTAGTCTCTGAAAAGAGCCATTGTCTGGAGCGCATTGATTTTTGCGGTCCAATTTACTCCAATACTTCTTATAAAAATAGTGAAATGCATCTACTCTGCCGCTGCGCACAGACATACACAACATGCATACATACATGGCATCCAACTGTACCATTTCACAGTTTTTGTAGCACCACTGATATTTTTGCGGAATATTTTTGTGCAGCATATTCAGCATCAATTCCTCCGCTTTTTGGTCCTGCCCTGCCAGAAGAAGCTGTCCCAGATATGGCAAATGACCGCAGACATAACAATATGTCTGTGCCATATCATCTGCATAAACCAAAAATTTACGCGCTGCCTCCTGTGTTCTCTTCGTATCCCGATACAACATACCCAACTTTATCAAATCGGAATAGTAGGTATACTCCTTGCCAAATCGAAGTACTGCCTGCTCATATCGTTTTAGGAAAATTTCCATTTTTGCATCATCAATCTGATAATACTCATAATATGCTTCAAAGATTTTCTCATAAATCCATGTATTTAAAGCACCTAAAAGCGTATTGGGATAATTGGGAAGCTCCCTCTCCATATGCGCATCATAGTCTTTATAATAAACTTCTGCATATTTTACAATCTCCGCATAATTATGAACACGACTGTTTAGATTCATCAGATCATCTATCGTTTCAAAGTACAAATACCATTCGTTCTCCTGTTTGGAAAGCATTAGAATTTTCTTTAGCATTGATGACAACGATTCATAATTGTCATTATACAGCCCATAACTGCCACGCGTCATATTTTGTACACTTCTCACCAATCTGGCAAGCTCTTCTGTTTTCAGTTGCACAACCCGCGCACCAAAACCGCTAAGCATCATACTGCAATCCCTCCTGTTCGCCCCCATAAAGGGCATACTCCATTAATTTTTGCAAACTTTTGTTCATTAGTTCCATCTCTGCACCGCCCAATGTATAGTGACCTGCAAGCAACGCCTGTACGTAAATTACCTGAATGATATTTTGAGCAAGCCCTGCGTCTAAAACCTGCCTCAAACTTTGAATAAAACTGTTCTCGCTATTTAGATACAACATATCTTTGCTCTTCTCATCCTCCGAATCTCCAAAGTCAAATCCTTCAAAAAACCCAGAAAAGCTGTTGCTGTCCATTGTCTCCTGAAACAGTGCATCCTCTCCTTGCACATATAGTGCCTGTAAACTGGCTGGTGAAAACTTTTTCAACGAGATGCCACAGTGCATTTTTTCCAATCCCTGACGAGCATAATTCAGAAAATATTGCAATTCCTGTGCTTGTTCTGCTGATGCATCCGCAAGCAAATTGTCATAGGAAGAATTGTCAAACACGGCAATTTTTACATTTTTATAATACTTTGGTAACTTTTGCAAAATACCCGCATCGTAGAGATAGCCACCGTTGACCAGAAGGCTTCCTGTCCCTTCCACCAATGGGCTAAGCCGCCTAAAATCATCGACTTGTAAGCAATAGCTAACTGGAAACTTTTTCGACGCGTTCACAATCTGAAATCCTGTCAAAATTCCCTGGTTCGTTGGAAATGTTAGAAATGGGAAAAACAGTTTGAAAATCTGCTCATTTTCTATTACCAGCGATTTGATTGCAACATTGTGAATCTGCGCAAGCTGCTTTAATTTTCGCACGTCATATTGAGACAGCGAGACAAAATAATCAAAAATGCACTTTTCAACCTGTCCCTTTGCTCTCAATAGTTTATGGTCTTTTGTAAATCCCTCCCTGGAAGCATTGGGTGTCAGATCGTCCAAATTAATAATACAGCGTGTGAAAAATGCCCATTTTGGTATCAGCTCTTTGCCATCATCTGTCACATACATATTTTTTAGAAAAATCTTGTGTCGAATAGGGGTGTTTGCACTGATCTGTCTAGTAGAAATATAAGCATAGCCTTTGATGTTATCACCAATCAGCGGTATCACATCAAAGAAAGTCTCCTCAAATACTTGTTCCCCAAATTCCATAATGTCATCTGCCATGCTCAAAGGCTGACGCCACGGAATAAAATTTTGGTTGACAACCTGCTTGTTGTTTTCGCCGTCAAAATACACTGGAATTTTTAGCAAAAAACCATATTCTGACAAATCATCAATAATTTCCTGCTCTGTAAAAAATTCATATTTTGCCCCTGTAAGTTTTAAAAAGACTTGCGTTCCCGCCTCAATCTGTTTTTTAGGTTCTGTGATCACATAAGAACCATCACTTTTGCCAACCCACTGATACGGCTTTCCTTCCGTGGCAGAACAAGTAATTACTTTAATCTCATTTGCCACCAAAAAGCAGGACAATAGTCCAATGCCAAACTGCCCAATATAACTGCTGCGCACTGAGTCATCCCGCTTGGAGGATTGTCCAATAACGGAGAGAAATGCATGGATCTCCTCTTTTGTCAGCCCAATGCCATTGTCGGCAAAAATAAGCTCTGCGCCGTTGCCTTTCCTGCGATAAGTCACTGTAATCTTTGACTCTGGGCAAGCTGTATCTGCCTTTTTGCGCGCCGCAATGGCATCGACAGCATTCTGCAAAAGCTCCCGCAGAAATACCTTGTCGCTGGAATACAAATTGTCACTCAATAACCGAATAATTCCCTTTAAATCCACCTTAAAATTATAGTTTCCCATAAAAATCCTCCTTTTTATTTTACCTTTCCACCAACTGCAAGTCATACAATTTCCGATACATTCCTCCTAGCTGCAGCAGTTCTTGGTGTGTGCCGCTTTCCCTGATTTCACCTTTGTGCATCACAATAATCTTGTCGGCGTGCTGTATTGTGGACAGACGGTGCGCCACCATAATTGTTGTTCTGCCCTCCATCAGTTTTTCCAATGCTTGTGTGATAAGGCTCTCTGTCTCGGTGTCAATGTTGGCTGTCGCTTCATCCAGCACAAGAATTGTCGGCTGATATGCAAGCGTGCGCGCAAACGAGAGTAATTGCCGCTGCCCTGCGGAAAGTGTACTGCCGCGTTCTGTCACTGGCTCATCAAAACCATTTGGCATTTTATTGATAAAGGAATCCGCATTTACAATATGCGTTGCGCGTTCAATTTCCTCCCGCGAAATCTCTTCATTGTTCAGCGAAATATTCCCTTTAATATCCCCTGTAAAAAGAAACACATCCTGCTGCACCTGACCAATTGCATGGCGCAAAACATTTTTATCAATCTCTTTAATATTCACACCGTCTATTAAAATTTCTCCCCGCTGGATATCGTAATAGCGCCCAATCAGATTCAATATTGAGGATTTCCCAGCGCCTGTAGCCCCTACAAAGGCAATTTTTTCCCCCGGTTCAATGCAAAAACTCACATCTTTTAAAATATAATCCTCTTTTTCATAGGCAAACCAGACGTGTCGAAATTCAATCCGGCCGTTCATTGCGACAGTTCGCGGGTGTTCTGGATTGACGATCTCTGGCTTTTCGTCTAAGATAGAAAAAATCTTTTCCGCAGATGCAAGAGACGACTGCAATGTTCCAAACTGCTCAGCCAACTCCTGAATTGGCTCGAAAAAAGAACTAATATAATTGATAAACACAAATAATGTTCCCAATGATACTGTCCCCGCCAGCACAGAGGCACTTCCCTGCCCAATCACAATCACCATTGCAAAGACAGACAGCATGTAAATTGATGGGCGAAAAATAGCAAAAGTTAGAACCTCCCGCCAGTTTGCTCGAAAAAGCTGTTTGCTTTTCCATGAAAATTCCTCAAATTTCTCCTGCTCCCGCGCAAAAATCTGTATTAATTTCATACCAGAAATATGCTCGGACAAAAATGTATTTAATTCTGTAATACATGTTCTTGTAATGCGGTACGCTTTTCTTGACATATAACGAAAAAATATCGTTAATCCTGTTACAAACGGAATCAAAAGAAAGGAATACAATGCCATGCGCAAGTCAATGGAAAGCATTACAACTGCAAAACCAAGGATTTTTACTGTATTTTTAAACAGCTTTGCAAGGATTTGCGAAAAGAGCTCGTTGACCGCCTCCGTGTCATTGGATACCCGCGTCACCAACTTTCCCACAGGCTGCGTGTTAAAAAAATTGACAGACAAACTGTGAATATGCGCAAACACTTCCTCGCGCATCTTGTAGATAATAGACTGCCCCACATTCTGCAAAATCCAAGTATTGGAGGCATTGAACACAAAACCCAAGAGGAGCATTAGCGCATACAAGGCTCCTGCGCGCAAAATCCCTGCAAAAGCTTCCTCTATCGCCAATGCAGAACCTATCTGTTCAGAACTGCCAATATAGTTGTCAATGGCATTTCCAATAATAATCGGTTTGTATAACTCTACACCAATCAGCGCAACTACCAGCACTGAGGAGAGCAGCATCAACCATTTATGCGGTTTTAAATATGTTAATAACCGTTTCATTTCTATCCCCTTCTACTCGTTACTGTACTGTAAATAATAACTTCTATCTCCTTCTCTCTGCCAGTAGTCAGACACTATCTCTACATTGTAGAAATCGCCAAACTTTTCGCTGCCTCCAGCTGCTGCTTGTCAAACATTTCTTTGTAAATCCCACCAAGCGCCATCAGCTCTCTATGATTACCACACTCTCTCGCCTCTCCGTCCTCCAACACCAGAATTTTATCGGCATTCTGTATTGTGGAAATACGATGTGCAATCAGTATTGTCGTTTTTCCGCACCGGTTCTCCTTTAGATTTTTTAAAATCTTTTCTTCCGTATCTGTGTCTACCGCAGAGAGCGCATCGTCAAGAATCAGAATTGGCGCATCTCTTTTAATGGCACGCGCAATCGAGCTGCGCTGTTTCTGACCACCTGATAGCGTGACACCGCGCTCCCCGACAACCGTGTCATACCCGTCTGGAAACGCAATAATATTTTCATGAATACATGCTGTTTTGGTCGCCTTGACAATTTCCTCCATCTCCTCGTTGTCTGTACCAAAGGCAATATTTGATTTTAAAGTATCTGAAAATAGAAAATTATCCTGTGGCACATAGGCAATATTTTCGCGCAGCATTTTGAGTGGAATATCATTAATATCCCTTCCATCCAGATAAATCATACCGCGCTTGGTGTTATAGAGATGCAACAACAGATTGACCAATGTAGACTTTCCATTTCCAGTGCGGCCAATAACAGCAAGCGTCGTCCCTGCATTAATATTCAAACTAATGTCTTTCAACGTTGGTTCACTATGACCCCTATGAATAAAAGTCAAATGGTTTAGACAAATATCTCCTCTCAGTCCCCCTACATTCACCACATGTTCTCCATCTGTAATTTCTGGCTTTTCCTCAAATACTTCCTGTAACCGCCGAATACTTGCACCGCCCTGTGAAAACATGTTAATTGCCTCCCCACATGCAAGCATTGGCCATACCAGCATCATAATATATTGATTAAATGCGACAAACCGCCCAATTGTAATCTCTCCTGCAAGCGTGAGAGAACCACCATATAAAAGCGTAAGCAAACTGCTAATACCAATCACTACATCTAACAATGGAATAACAATCGCTTCCATTTTTGCAATCGCAAGATTTTTCTTTTTGGCGTTGGCATTCGCCTTGGCAAATTCTTGAATCTGAGCACGCTCGCGCACAAATGCCTTGACCACGCGCACCCCTGAAAAGCTCTCCTGCACAAAGTCCGTCAACTCAGATACCGCTTCCTGCCGCTCCCGAAAGCGCTTCTGCATTATTTTTCCATAATACAATTCCCCAAACGCGATCAATATCATTGGTATAATTGCAACCAGTGTAAGCTTGACATTGACATAGATCATCATCTGTCCAATGACCATCACAGTCATCACCACCGCATCAAACGCAGCGATAACTGCTGGTCCAATCGCCATGCGTATTGCATTCAAATCACTTGTAAAACGCGTCATTAAATCGCCTGTTTTATGTTCATTATAGTACTCTACATCAAGTGTTTCCAGATGTGCAAACATATCGTCCCGAATTTCATGCTCAATCGATCTCGATGCGCCAAAGAGAAAATAACGCCATAAAAAACGTCCCACCGCAAGGGTTAGACCAATCCCAAGAATAATGCCAATATTGTGCAACACCCCGTTCCTATCTATCGTGTGTGCGGCAAGCCCATCAGTGATAATCCCCGTCACCTTTGGAATATAGAGATTTGCAAAATCCAATATAAACAAGGTAATAATTCCGCCAATATACTGCCCTTTATGTCGTTTTATGTACTTCCAGATAAACCGAAACTGTTCCATATGTTTGACCATACCTTTCTCTATCGATTTTCCTTTGGGTGCCCGTGTATAGTTGGCAGTCCCTTGCCCTATAGTATAGCACATACTGCCCGGAAAATCATTATATAAAAAAATTCTCTTGTAAACATTTGCTTATAGTCAATTATCAACAAATATGGTAAACTAAATTTGCTTTTCAGGAGACGATCCATATCGCATTATAAACGCCCAAACTCTTTTTGCAAAAGCAATTACAAAGAAAATTACGAAACGCCATTTCTAACGTTACAATTCACACCCACGCCAGATTTTGTATTCATTTATGATGATTTGGTGTGAATCGCAACAATTGATGCACACAAAATGCCACAAGGCAGGCATTTTGGCACTGGCTCCGACACCATGCAGCAAGTGCATGGTGCGGGTATGAAAAGTAACTTTTTAACAAAACAGAAGGGAGATTTCATTTTGCACTACATACACAAATATAATTCTACACTTGGAAAAATTCTGCTTGCTAGTGACGGGGAAACATTGATTGGACTATGGTTTGACGGGCAGAAGTATTTTGGCAGTACACTTACAGAATCCTATGTACAGAAAGAACTTCCAATTTTTACAGAAACTACGCGATGGCTTGATATGTATTTTGAGGGGCGTCAGCCCGATTTTACACCATCTTTATCCATGCAGCAATTTTCGTCATTTCGCAGAGAAGTGTGGGAGATTATGTTAAATATTCCCTATGGACAAACGATGACTTACGGGGCGATTGCAGCAGAGTTTGCGCAACAGCGAGGTATTGAAAAAATGTCAGCGCACGCAGTAGGCGGTGCAGTCAGCCACAACCCAATTTCTATCATAATACCATGTCACAGGGTTGTTGGCACAGATGGAAGCCTAACAGGCTATGCGGGCGGCATCAACAGAAAAATACAACTTCTCACGCTGGAAAAAGCAGATATGACAAAGCTGTATATTCCCAAAAAAGGAACAGCTTTATAAAATATCTATGCTATTATACAAGGAAAAAGGAGTTTCAATATGGAAAAAGAAAAACAAAAAAAACTGTTAAATCAAATAACAGAGACTGTGCGCGCATGTGGAGAGATCATTCTTCATGCGGACAGAAGCAAAAATTGTATTGACGCAAAAACTGGACACGCCAACTTTGTCACTACCTACGACAAAAAAGTACAGAAGGAACTACAAAAACGCCTTCTTAAAATTTTACCGGAGGCAGTTTTTGTCGGTGAGGAGGAAGATATTCATGCTTCCATTGCTAAAGGCTACGCTTTTATTGTAGACCCCATTGACGGCACCACTAACTTTATTAAAGACTATCATATGAGCGCTGTCTCTGTCGGGCTTACGTTGGATGGCGAGCGGTTTATGGGCGTTGTCTACAATCCTTATCTAAATGAAATGTTTACAGCAATCAAAGGGCAGGGAGCATTTTTAAATGATGCACCAATTCATGTCTCATCAGAGCCACTTGAGAATGGTGTTGTATTGTTTGGCACCGCGCCCTATTATGAAGAGTTAAGCAAAAAATCCTTTGAGATGGCATACGATTATTTTCAACGGTCGCTTGATGTGCGCAGAAGCGGTTCAGCGGCACTTGACTTGTGCACTGTAGCTGCAGGCAGAGCCGAATTGTTTTTCGAGTTGCGCCTGTGTCCTTGGGATTTGGCTGCTGGTTCCTTGATTGTGGAGGAAGCTGGCGGAAAAGTCACCACCACAGAAGGCACTCCAATTACATTGCACAAGCCTTGTTCTGCGATTGCAACAAACGGAATTGCATAAAATTCAGACTGTGCGTCATGAATAAAAAATCATTTTTTCCTGATACTAATACAGCAAACAATCAAACGAAAATATGATTGATTGTTCATTGTACTGATATGCCTTTCTCTGTGTGATATTATACTGAGCGTCAGATAAATCTGCCACTCAGTATAATATGATGCGCACAGCCACCAGCGGAATTATGCCGCTGTGCGGCTGTGGCTGGCGCTATACTCACGGCAGATTTTATCTGCCGTGAGTATCGTACAATTGTTCTGGAACCGTAAAACGAATTTGTATTTTGATTGGAGGAAATTATGATCTTAACAGAAAAAGAGACAGCGGCAGTCAAAGATTTACAACAGCAGGAACAGACTTGCATTGAGAAATACCAGCGCTATTCCTGTGAGGCAAAGGACACCGTTTTAAAGGATTTATTCAAGACACTACAAAACAAGGAACAGGAACATTTTAATTCACTTCAACAGGTACTTGGAGGTTCTGTTCCATCATGCAACTGCAATGATTCTGACGGCAAAAATTACAACCCAAAGGCATCCTACGATAAGATGAGCAATTCCGAAGACAAAAAGACAGACAACTTTCTTGCAACAGACTGTATTGTGTCCGAAAAGCTTGCTTCCTCAGAGTATAATACAGATGTATTTTGTTTCAAAGATTCCAGTGTGCGCAAGCTCCTCGCAGACATTCAGATTGAGGAACAAAATCACGCAGAAATGCTGTACAAATACAAGACCGTAAACGGAATGGCATAAAAGTTATACTGGCAATCAGAAGGATTGACCACTCAGCATAATATAATGCGCGCCCCATGCGCTGTTCTAGCGGCGTATCTCTTCTACATGGGGCGGCGCACAAAATATTTCCAATCTAAATCCAGTTACAGTTCAGCCTTGCCGAACTGTAACACATCAAGCCATGCAAAATCGCTTCGCGATGGCTTGATACATCTTAGCCACTACGTTTTCTTACGGACTTTGCAGCATAGTGCAAAGTCCTAAGCTGAATTGTAATTAAATCCACATTTATATCTCCACAAACCATTGACACGCCTCCCTTTTTTGCGTTATAATAATTTCACTTTATCACATAAAAGCGTTGAAGTCCTAAAGCGTTTGTGTGATATTGGATTGTAGTATATCTAGGGAGGAGCATTAATTATGCTAGTCAAAATAATCTTATTAATTCTATTTTTTGGGTGTATGATTGCAGTTGGGTTATACGCCAGAAAAAGCGCAAACAGTATGACTGATTTCGTGCTCGGTGGGCGCAGCGTGGGACCGTGGCTCTCAGCATTCGCTTATGGTACTTCTTATTTTTCCGCAGTTGTGTTCGTGGGATACGCAGGACAATTCGGCTGGAAATATGGTCTGGCTTCAACATGGATTGGTCTTGGAAATGCGGTGATTGGATCGCTGCTTGCATGGGTTGCAATGGGCAGACGCACAAGAGTTATGACGCATCATTTGGAAGTCGCGACAATGCCTGACTTTTTTGGGAAGCGCTATGACAGCAATATATTACGTGTTGTGGCTTCTGCAATTGCATTTGTGTTTATGATTCCATATACTGCCTCTGTTTACAATGGTCTTTCAAGACTTTTTGGCATGGCGTTTGACATTCCCTATACGGTGTGTGTAGTTACAATGGCGGTACTCACAGGAGTGTACGTTATTCTTGGCGGATATATGGCAACTGCCATCAACGACTTTATTCAAGGAATTATTATGCTGTTTGGTATTGTGGCGGTTATTGGCGCTGTCCTTTCTGGTCAAGGCGGTTTTATTGAGGCAGTCAGAAAACTGTCAGAACTTCCGTCTGATGTGCCTGTGACACTGGGGCAGCAGGGTGCATTCGCTTCCTTTTTTGGCACAGATCCACTGAACTTATTGGGTGTTATTATTCTCACTTCACTAGGAACATGGGGACTGCCACAGATGGTACATAAGTTCTATGCAATTAAGAGCGAGAAGGCTATTAAAACAGGAACAATTGTATCGACTTTTTTTGCAGTCATTGTCTCAGGCGGCTGTTATTTTCTTGGCGGCTTTGGACGTCTGTTCGACGCACCAGAATTATACAAAGCCGACGGCTCTATAATGTATGATGCCATTATTCCTGCAATGCTGTCAACACTGCCAGATATTCTGATTGGCATTGTTATTATTTTAGTGCTCTCGGCTTCTATGTCAACACTTTCCTCATTGGTGCTGACCTCTGCTTCGACGCTGACACTTGATTTTATCAAGGGAAATATTGTGAAAGATATGGATGATAAAAAACAGCTTATTTACATACGTGTGTTAATTGTATTTTTTATTGTTGTGTCTGTCGTGCTGGCACTCAATCCGCCAACTTTTATTGCACAGCTTATGGGAATCTCTTGGGGAGCACTTGCAGGGGCATTCCTCGCACCGTTTTTGTATGGTCTTTACTGGAAAGGGGTCACTCGGGCTGGCGTCTGGGCAAGTTTTGTCTGTGGTGTCGGTATCACAGTATCTAATATGTACTTTAAATTTATCGCCTCACCAATTAACGCAGGCGCGGCAGCAATGATAGTCGGATTGATTGTGACTCCGGTTGTAAGTCTGATTTCTCCCAAAATTAATTCTAGCTTTGTGGACAAAATCTTTCAGTGCTATGACAATACTGCAAAGGTATCCAGCAAAGAATATCTAAAAGAAGATTGAGATTATCATTATGCCACAGACTTTGTGGTATCACAAAGTCTGTGGCAAAGTATATTGTAGCTGTTGGTTCCTTAACTCATAAATCGATTAGGTAAAAGCTTTAAGATCCTACAAATCTTTTGTTTAGTTAATCAATAGAGCAATTTCTGGCATTAACACTTCCTTAAATTCATCAATCATTAACTTTCTAAATTTGAAATAAGGCTACCGCAGTCCCACTGGCTTTAAACGGTGGGTTAAGGCAGCCAAAAGTAGCAGTTTGGTTATACTTGCTGCACGGTGTCGGAGCCAGTGCCAAAATGCCTGCTTTGTGGCATTTTGTGTGCATCAATTGTTGCAATTCACACCAAATCATCATAAATCAATATGAAATCTGGCGTGGATGTGAATTGCAGCGAACCGTAACGTATGAGGCAAACATATTGCTGAAATGATTGACTTCTTGGAAAAATATAGATATAATAGAGTATCGTAAAAAGAATAGTATACTGTGGCTGGTATCCTGTCATTCGCGCAATAATACAGGGGTAAAGCATGGTATATAAATGATTTTATGGGGGAATAACTATGTCTAAGGAATGGGATTTTAAGGACAAAAACAGCCTTAGCCAGAAAATTATCACGAAGATGGCAGAAATTACGGCTGTTATTTTTTTACTTACAATTATAATGTCTGCCATACTCTCTGCAAAGTCGCTGATACGAGTAAATCGGGAAAAGCTGTCTGCGGTTGCTTATGAGAATGCTTTTTTGCTGGTAAGCGATATTGAAGAAGCGTATGGAAAGGTGATTGGTTTTTCCGGCGCACTCAGGAATATTTCCGCATTGGACTCAAAGGAACAGAGGGAAGCGATTGATACAGCTCTGGTAGGGCTTTTGGAGGGCGGCGATGACTTTACGACTGCATTTGCTTATTTTGAGCAGAATGTCATTGCGGATGCTGATGGTGTACCATATAGTGTGCACAAAAAAGATATGGCTTATGAGGCGGTCGTCTATCCGAATGAAGAAAAGACGGGATATGTTTTTGAAAAGCATGAGGATGCTTTTGACAATTATGATAAAGAGTACTGGAAGCAGATTAAGCAGAGCGGAGAACCATATATCATGGACCCTTACGTGTATGAGCTGATGGGAAAAAACATTATGATGATCAGCATCATAGCGCCACTCTGGGATGCGCAAGGGGAATTTCTTGGCGTGTGCGGTGTTGATGTGGCACTGGATAAAATGCAGGAGCAACTGCTGATCAGCACGGATTATAAGTCCGTGCATCTGGTAGCGCTTGCGGAGGATGGAACAATTCTCGTGGATTCTGCTGATAATACGACGGTTGGAAAGACTTTCTCAGAGGTGGGATACAATACCATGAATACAGATGCGCAAAAGTTTAGTAATATGCCAACGGGAGAGCTTAGGAGCAGCCGTGCGCTTATTAAAGCGAGAAAAAATTATGGTACCAGAAGAGGCGGTGTTTGTGTGACAATACCGTTGACAGTGAATGACAAAACGCATTGGACGCTGCACATGACGGTCAATGGTATGGAATTTTATGGACCGATCATTGAGGGAGCCGGGAAGCTGACCTTCTTGGTATTGGTGTTTGGATTTTTGCTGCTAAGATCAATGAATCGTATTATCAAGCGCTCGCTCGATCCGATTCAAGTGATTACAGAAGGGGCTGGGAAGCTGGAAGCTGGAGATTTGAATATTCACATTGATATTCAGTCGGATGACGAGCTGGGGCGTCTGGCACAAGCATTTAATCACATTAGTACGATAGTCAATAATTATGTGAACGATATCTCTGAACAGCTTTCTCAGATGGCAAATAACAATATGGATATCAATATCACGCAAGATTACATAGGCGATTTTATACCAATTCAGGTATCTATTGAAAAGATTTCTAAATCTTTGAATGAAACACTGCACGAGATTGTTGTCTCAGCGGATGAAGTATCTGCAAGCTCTGAGAATGTTTCTTCCGGCGCACAGATTTTATCGGACGGCGCAACAGAACAGGCATCGGCGATTGATCAACTGGCAGCTTCGATTGAAAGTTTGTCGCAGGATGTGTCTGCAAATGCCCAGGATGCGCAGACGGCAAATAATTTCGTTTCTGAAGTGAATCTCCATATTGATGAGAGCAATAAGAAGATGGAACACTTGATTCAGGCGATGTCAGAAATCAGCCATTCATCGGGAGAAATTGAAAAGATTGTCAAGACAATAGAAGATATTGCAGCGCAGACAAATCTGCTGTCATTGAATGCTTCGATTGAGGCGTCGAGGGCAGGAATGGCAGGGAAGGGTTTCGCTGTGGTGGCAAATGAAATCCGTGAGTTGGCGGCAAAGAGTGCGCAGGCGGTCAATCAGACGGCATCCCTAATTGCAACGTCCCAAAAAGCGGTTGAGAATGGCATGAATATTGCGGACAACACAGCCAAATCGCTGATGACGGTGGTAAATGGTTCGGAAAAGATCTTATCTTCTGTGAAAAAAATCAGCAATGCTTCACAGAATCAGAAGGAAGTATTAGATCAGATTACAACAAATGTCGATTCGATCAGCAATGTAGTCCAGTCAAACTCCTCCTTTGCTAAGAACAGTGCAACGACGAGTGCGGAGCTGTCAGACCAGTCCAAGCGTCTGCATGAATTGGTGAACCGCTTTCATTTGAAAAAGAAATCTTAATTTACTCTTTTCGTTTGAATTTTAATAATAAACCTGCGGTGGCAAGCATGACAGCAAGCACTAATAGGGCTGTGAACATGACCACTGCAGTATTTTGTTTTGGAATAATTCGTTTTGTGGTTTCTGATATCTCTGACTGCAATTTCTTTTGTTCAACAGCCTGATCTATTAATCATTTTATAGTTTCCATCAAATTCTTAATGCTTTGCAGTTTCACTAAAAAAATAAATAATTTCCTGCGCGCTGACCGGCGCCATATCATTTGCATCAACGCCCACATCATATCGCCAAATCCCATTTTGCCGATTCTTTAAATTGTATTCTTTCTGATTGTGCTGATGCCCATGAAGCATAATCGTACCTTTTCTTATACCATGCCAATCTATAATAGGATAATGAAACAATACAAATATGTAATTTAAATATGTAATTTCCATATAATCCTGAATAGAGACAAACAAAGATTTGTCGAATGATGCTCTGTCCAAAAAATTGTCATGATTTCCCCGAATTAGATATTTCTTTCCCTTTAAAGAATACAATATAGAAGAGGCCATCTCGGGTCCTTTCATTGTAAAATCACCAAGAATATAGATTGTATCCTCACTTGTTATCTTTTCATTCCATTTTTTTATCAAACACTTATTCATCTCTTCCGCGGTATAAAACGGCCGCTGTGTATGCCTAATTATATTGTCATGGTAAAAATGTAAATCCGCCGTAAAATATATCATTTCGTGTCCTCTCTACCAAAATCCATTCCTTGTCAGGACTGTTAAAACTTTTAAGAAAATGGCTGCATTATCCACATCATCAACTCGCTGCCAGCCACCATCTTATCTTTGGCAATGACAAGCAATCGATATTTTAGAAATGGATTGAGGTGTTGCTTCGCCGCCTCAATATCCACAATATCAAACCTCCGTGTCTCCAATTCTGCATAAGTACAATCCATAAATATAAGGATACAGCGACATCTGGCATGATAGAGCTTTAGATATCCACAAAGCGTCTCAAAATTTGGGAACTTATCCACAATATTCACCATATCATCCACAGTAACATTATCCTCAAATACTTTTCCCGTCAAAATAAATGACATTGGTGTGACTTTTGAAGTAATTTTATCAACGCTCCAATATACCATATTGCTGCGCATATTCTGAAACATTTTGTCATGTGCTTTTAAAGATGCTACAGCGTCCTTTATCGAACTCTGTATGCATTCCAAATCCCCTGACATTGGTGTCACAAATGCAATCTCTGGCTGATGGTTGCCTGCTGGTGCATTGGATGGCGCGTGAAAAATTTTATCCACCCGTTTATTTAATTCAAGCTTTTGCAGCTGTGTCATTGCCATCTAGGTATACCTCATTTCTTTCCAGTCTGTAAATATTGATTCACAATCTTCTCTATCGATTCCCGCGAGATTGGATAGTTAAATTCCTTAATAATCTGGTCTACTGTGTACCCATGATCTACTAAATGTCGAATCGCACCGCCATAGGCAAAGTCTTTTGTAAAGTTTGACAACGCCTCCTCAAAATAACCATGATTTATCTCTTCCATAATTTTCCTCCCCATTTTGTTCGTCTATATTTCATCCACATACAAGACACCTTTTAGCTTCTGCAAAGTCCCAAGATACGCCTCCCTGCTCACTTTTCACGGCAGCCGAAAAGTCATAACAATCTGAAAATGTTGCCCCTTTGCCTTGGGTTTATCTACATGAAAACTATCCACAAAGCAATTGTCCTCCTTAAGCTGTCTCGACACATTCGTGATTGCTTTTCCGTCAACAACCTCTACATAAAGCGTTAGATAACGCGAATATTGATACACTCTGCCTTCAATATAAGGCACCAAATGCACGCCCACAAGCCACACTGCCGTGAGAATCACAGCGCCATCCAGAAAGCCAATGCCTACTGCAAGTCCAACACAGGCACAAGTCCAGATACTTGCCGCTGAGGTCAACCCCTTAATCTGGTGTCCCGATACCAATATTGAACCTGCTCCCAGAAATCCAACACCACTAATGACTTGCGCTGCAATTCTTGAAATATCAAGCCGCTCTGGATAAAGCACTTCCAAATACTGCTCCATCAGCATAACCATAGTGGCGCCAAGGCACACTGTAATCGTAGTTCGCGCACCGCCACCCCGCCGCTTCGCACCCCGATCAATACCAATGATAATGCCAACGATTAGAGACAGGACAATTCTCACAAAAATATTCTGCCAAGTCCATTCAGAAAAAGCTGTCGTAAACATAATTGTCGTCTCCTTTCTTATACCATTGCAAGTCTTAGAAACTACTCAAAAATAGCTGGCACCTCCTGACTTGCCTATTCCTTTGACTTTGCATATCAAAAGCCTTGTCGTAGTCCATTTCACCAAAACAGCCATAAAATAAACTATTTTACAATCTCATCAGAATCCAGCAGTATTGTAAACGGACCATCGTTTAACAGCGAGACCTTCATCTCTGCCCCAAAGGAGCCATGCGCCACAGAAAATCCCTTTTTCGCAATTTCACTGATAATATATTTATACAGCGCATTTGCCAAGTCAGGCTTGCCCGCTAGTGTAAAAGATGGTCTGTTCCCCTTCCTACAATCCGCGTACAGCGTAAACTGTGAGACAATTAAAAATTCGCCCCCCACATCACTAATAGACAGATTTGTTTTTCCATCCGCATCATCAAAGATACGCAATTTTGTCAGCTTATCAATCATTTTATCTGCAATCTGCCTATTATCGTTGTCAGACACGCCCACAAACACCAAGAGTCCATGACCAATTTGACCAATTATTTTTCCCTCCACAGAAACATCTGCAGAACACACTCTTTGAATTACAAAACGCATAAACACCCTCCATTTTCTATCGTCTCTTGAAAGCTCCTTTATGATCTTTAATCTATATTGCTTCTAAGGAACTATGAAGAAATATCACTTTTTGATATTAATAAACAGTATATCAAAAATCATGATACTTGTGAAGAACAAAAGTTTTTATGCGCAAAAAGGTTGACACAAATCGCACAATTACGATATACTGTAATTGGTCGACTACAGTAATACTATAATACGTTATTTTCACACACCATAGACTCTTGGAGCCGTTTTGTATCTAATATTAACAGTTCCTTATGTTCCAAGAGGCTATACACTTAGGAATTGTAGGAAAATAAGTGATGCAGATTACGTAGGATATTTCTTCGAGGAGGTATGTCAAAAAACGTAGGCGCAGCGGGCTGCGGCGAGGCTTTTTGGCATGCATAATCGGAGAAATAGCCAAGTCAAGATGCGTCAGTTATTTTTCCACAGTTCCTTAGTAAAAAGGAATTGAGAACATGAAAAAACGGATAACTCTACAACCCAGCGAATGGATTATTATGGAAAAGCTTTGGGAAGACAGTCCTAAAACCATTATGCAATTGTATCACGCACTAAAGGAAAAACCAGGCTGGAGCAAGAGTACAGTAAACACTCTGCTTGGAAGAATGGTAAAAAAACAAATTCTCTATTATGAGGAAGGAGAAAAAGCAAAACAGTATTTTCCTAATGTTAGCCGTGAGGAGTGCGCGGCTACTGAAACAGAAAGCCTTCTCGACAGGGTGTACAAAGGTTCTGTCTCCATGATGTTAAGTACCTTGATTCGGAACAAAAATTTGAGTGACAACGATATTAAAGAGTTATATGAGATTCTTGAGGAGGCGGTTGATAAAAATGATTGAACAGCTTGTTACTTCCTCAACACTCATTCTCATACTACTTGTGCTCTCGGTCTTATTAGAGAAAAAGATAAACCCCTGTCTGAAATACGCACTTTGGTTATTAGCTGTAATAAAATTGCTTGTTCCACTGCCACAGTTTCCATCACATATAAGTATTATAAACGTCGTGCAGAATATTACACTGCCAAGTTCCCTATTTTCAGATATCGAAAATTTTTCTAATGTAGACGCGATAGCAAACAGCGCATCTTCGCGCAATACAATTCATACTTACAATGAAGCAGCGCAAAGTAATAATTCCGCGTCAGACGGTGACGATTCTTTCAATAAGAATCAAAATAAAAATGCATCCTTTATAAACGACGAAGCCACCGATTTTACAGTCGCCAACCATCGCCAATTATACAATACACTTTTTTGCCTCTGCAGCACAATATGGTTTGTCGGCGCAATTATCTGTATCGTGGTCTTTGTGTGGGCAAATTTGCGATTTGCATATTTTTTAAAAAATAACCGCACTTTTGATGGATATATTAAAACTTCCCTACCTTCGGGAAAACTGCCTATTTACAAAAGTGCAGAAATTATTAGTCCCTGTCTATTCGGTATATTTCATCCTGCCATATATATACCAGAAAACATTCCTTTTTCGCGCACGCAAAAAGCTGATATCCTTGCGCATGAATACACACACTTTAGACACGGTGACACATTTTGGGCACTTATCCGCTGTCTATGCACGGCGCTATACTGGTACAATCCACTCATATGGCTTGGCGCACGCACCTGCATTCGAGATAGTGAACTTGCCTGCGACTACGGAACGTTAAAGTTCATTGGAAACGAAAATCGCATTCGTTATGGTCAAACTCTAATTTCGACTGCAAATGCAGTCACCACGACGGAGAAACTATCCAAACTTTCCAGCGCCAACATTTGGAACTGCTCTACTCAAGCTACAAGTGGAAAACAGGAGATGAAAAAAAGAATCCAAATGATTGTAAAACCACCAGTCTCAAAAAAATATCATATTTTCATACTCCTTTTTCTCTGTGTCAATATTGTAGGTTGCACCTTTGGCAGCACTGCAACACAAAAAACAAAAAACACTACATTGACAGAAAATGATGCAGAAAACAGGATAGAAAATCAGTCAAAAGAAAACGACATTCAAACAGAATCATTTACTGATACAGATACCAGCCAGAAAGATATCGCCTGGAACGCAACACAAACGGAGGAAGGTATGATATACAATAACATTCCTCTATATTATACAAGGAAGGAAAATCAAGTATGTATTGAGGTTCAGCCATCGGTTATCAGAGCATATATTTCCTATTATTATATTCCGACGGGGAAAGTGCAACAACGACTGACAGAACTTGTACGTGACCTAGACCTAGAAGCAAAACCATTTAACTACCGCTGGCAAGGAATGAAAGAGAGCGGCTGGAAACTGTGTTATCAAGATTTAAAATTGACGGCATTCGACGGGGGATATCTGTATTGCTGCTGGGAAGATTCTAAGACAAACAGCTCTATGGAATATTTGATTCAAGACACAATACTATACAATGAAATACAAAATATATTGAAGGATACACTAGACTATCAACAATTTAATGCAGCAGATATCAAAGATATTGTCTCCGCCAAATTAGAATTGCAAAACAGGTTTACAGACTATGAACTTCGCAGCCAAACCATCACAGACCAAGAAACGCTTCAAATATTAGAAGAGTTATTCAGCAACGCTGCCTATATTTATGGCGGTGCAGAGTGCGGAAACCAAAGTGCCTGTCTGGAATTGACACTGGCAGACGGCCAAACTGTCAAATTATCTATTGCAATAGATAGCTGTACAAACTGTAGCATCAACGGCGTCTATTACGATTACAGACCGTTGGAAAACCGCAAAAAAGGAGGCTGGTACAGCACTGATTTCTTTCAGTACTTCGACCAGATCCAGCCTCTTCTGCCACTATAAAAAACAAGCCACATGACACATTTTGGAAATAGGTACTCTTAGTTTTCAAGCAGCACTTTAAGCTCCTCGCGCGCCTGCTCATAACTTTTAAACACGATTCCTTTCATACCAAGTGCCTGCGCCGACGTGACATTTTCCTCCCGGTCATCAATAAACACACACTCGTCGGCGCAAAGGCTATATTCTTTTAAAAGATGCTCATAGATATCCGCATTCGGTTTCATCATCTTCACAAATCCAGAAACCACTTTTCCATCCACTTTGTCAAGAAATGGAAAACCTCCGCACTCTGTATGCAGTGCAAAAACTTCCCGCGGATAATTAGAAAGCAAATACACCTTTAGACCTGCGTTTTTTAACTGCACAATCCAGTCCACCGAATATGCATAAGGCTCCACCAACTTGTCACGATTATCCCATACCAGATTAAATTCATCGAGATGCTCTTTGTTGTCCTCACGGAAATTTTTCAGTATTTCAGTCTCCTCATAAATGCCGTGGTCAAGCTCCCCCCACCAGTGACTACCAAACACTGTTTGCTCAAAAATCTTTTGTGTTTCTTCTGCAAGCTGCAAATCGTTCATTAGCGCGCGCCAGCGAAAGTCCACCAGCACATTTCCAATGTCAAAAACCACATTTTTTATCATAATTCCACACCATTCTTTTGCAACAATGCCTGTGCGCTCTCCACAGAATCTATGCCTGTCTTGTTCTTAATCGGCGCAAATTCATAATCGCGCACCACCTCGTACGACAGGCAATTTTCAAACAAATGAATCATATCGAGCACTAACAATTCAAATTTATAACCATTTGGAGACTCTGGTTTTATCAGTATCCCGTTCTCATTAAGATACGGAATCTTTTTCTCCACGACATGTACTGGCATCTTCTGACTTGAAATCTCTTCAAGCTGATCGACACGGAACAAATAGTTAAGAATCACGCCAAAGTTATAAGAAAGTTCTCCGTTTGCCTCTCTTGAATTGATGATTTCGTCTGTCATTTCATAGTATTCGACTATAGATGGTCTGCCGCCCTCAAGACAAAGCACGCCAATCTTTTCTTCTGGATCTGCCTTTCTAACCACTTTCGCGCCACTAACACAGCCGGAATTTAATGTCGCGCCAACAAACACTGGGTCTGCAATGCGCTGCAATACATTATCTACTGCAAAGATATTTAACCACTCGACACCTCGCGTCTTAACATCATTCAAGATGCCCGTCACGGCCATTGAGTAAAACCAGCCTCCATTTCCATTGGGCGAAAGTGAGAGTGAATCTAGCGCTTCCATATAAAGTTTTCCTTGAAAATCAACAGATGGCGCCATCTCCTGTTTAAAAAACTTAACAAAATCCTTTGGATAACCAAAATAATCTTTTTCCTCAAAAAAAGCAATGGTCTCGTCATTATTTTTATCGCTTGTCATAATATACAAGGGCACGAAACACCCCGCCTTATCTGTGACATCCTGTATATTCCGAATCAGTCGTTCAAATATATACATATCCTTGGTTCGACCGATATTGTACTTGCCCTTTGGCCCATCAAAACCAAGTCTTGTTCCCTGACCTCCGGCAAGAAGTACTGCACCAATTTTTCCCGATTTGATTGCATCCAGCCCAATCTGCTCATATTGAGCTTTATTCTTCTCAATTTGTGGCACTTCAAGCGCGGAGAGCGGCATAAGTTTCCCACGCTCCTGCGCAAGCTCCTCATGCCCTGCCATCGCTAAGATTGACCAGTCAATTTTCTCAATCTGCGCGGCAAGCTTCTCTTTTCCTGCCTCGTCAAGCTTTTCATAAGCCTCAAAAATATGCTCTTGCCCATGCTCTTTTAGTAAGTTTTCCAGTTCTTTTTCTTTCATGACAAATATTTTCCTGACCTTTCTATTTATATTTATGAAACTAATAAAAAAATGTTATCTCTGTAAGAAATCCATTTCGCATAGAATACACTATTTTCTAATAGCTTCTAAATTATAATTAACCATACTATATTTTTACATGCCTTGTAAACAGTTATTTGTATTTATTTCTATATAAAAAATTAAAAACCCTCTATTATTTTTTACGAAAATAATCAACGCATATAGACAAAGATAAAAAAATTTTGTAAAATGATATTATTAAACCCCGTTGTAGCTTTTAAGAAGGAGTCTTTCTATGGATTTTTTTTCAAAAGAGGAGGCTGATGTAATTGGCGAAATCTCCAATATATCAATTGGTTCATCTGCTACTGCAATGAATCTAATGCTTGGACAGCCAATTCTAATTACAACGCCGCATGTCACTCTTGTACACAAAAATGAGATATTAGATGATTATGAAAATTCTTGCATTCTGGTCCGCGTACAGTACACACAGGGATTGTTCGGTACCAATATGCTTGTTCTTAAGGATGATGATGCAAAAATCATTACAGACCTTATGATGGGAAACGGTGGAACGGGAGAATATTCCCAGGGTGATATCTCGCCGTTACATATCAGTGCTGTTTCAGAAGCCATGAATCAAATGACAGCAAGTTCCGCCACAGCAATGAGCAAGATGTTCAACAAAAAGATAGACATCTCCCCACCTTCTGTTCAACAGATTGTGGTCGAGAATTTTGAACTGCCAGATGATATACCAGACGATCTTTTTGTAAAAATCAATTTTAAGTTAAAAATCGGAAAACTGATTGATAGTACAATTATGCAATTGTACCCTTTTGATCTTGCAAATTCCATTTATAATTTATTCCAGAGGAGGAACTAAAAATGGCAAAAAATATATTGATTGTAGATGATGCAGCTTTCATGAGAATGATGATCAAAGATATTTTGACAAAAAATGGATACACTATTGCTGCAGAAGCAGAAAACGGAAAAATAGCCGTTGATAAATACAACGAAACAAAACCCGATCTCGTTCTTATGGATATCACAATGCCGGAGATGGATGGTATCCAGGCATTGAAGGCAATCAAGGGAAACGATCCTGGTGCGTCTGTTATTATGTGTTCTGCTATGGGACAGCAGGCTATGGTTATCGAGGCGATTCAGTCCGGTGCAAAAGATTTTATTGTCAAGCCGTTTCAGGCAGAACGTGTGTTGGAAGCCGTCAAAAAAGTTATTGGTTGAAAAAAGGTTCGGAATTTCCGAACCTTTTTCTGCACAAACCAAAGGAACCTATTCAATAATCATCCTCTCATTTTCCAATTCATCGAAAAACTTATAGCAGACCTTTCTGTCTGTATCTGCAAATGTAATCTGCTCCAACGCTTCTTCCAAGTTATTTTTTTCAGTCGCATTCATTTTGCTAATGCGGTCATGATGAACTGTCAACGTATAATGTCGTATACCACTTTCATCCATTACTCTTGTCATCGTCACTCCACAGTTCGTATATCCTTTCTGACTGAGAAAATCTTTTACTGATGTAATTAATTCCTGTTCCTTCTCACAGTATGACGTCTCCTTTTGTTTGCGTGTGTTAATCTCCAGCCTTCCAACAAATGCCACTACCATAAACAATATTGCCAACACAATAAAACCCAGTCCTGCAATATCAAATCGAATGTACTTCAGCTTCTTTATCATCACAATCACCCACCCATCTGATTTAAAAAAATCTCTGTATCAATTCTAACAGATTCTTTCAGTAGTTTCTATATTTCGGCATATTTTGTATTCTTTAGGGAATATTTTGTAATATGATGATTTGATGTGAACTGCAACAATTGATGCACACAAAATGCCACAAAGCAGGCATTTTAGCACCAGTTCCAACACCATGCAGCAAGTGCATGGCGCGGGTGTGAAAAGTAACCATATTGTATACTATTAAAGACGAGGTTATAAATATATATTGTAAAAACCAAATAATTATTTTATAATCAAATATATTTATTGAATTTTAAATTGGAGGCATGGTAGCTGATAAAATAATCTTATAAGAACTTATAAATAAGTGTTGACTTTTTTTAACTTTTATTGATAGTATAAAATGCAAACATTATAAGGAGTTTTTAATTATGAGCAAATACTATTCTATCAATGAGTTTTCAAAAATATTAGGAGTATCAGCACAAACATTAAGAAATTGGGATAATAATGGCAAACTTCACCCACATCATACTTCTAATAATGGATACAGATATTATTCACAGGAACAGTTAAATCAAGTTATGAACATAAAACCTAATTTAGACAGACTTGTAATAGGCTATTGCAGGGTTTCAAGTAATGAGCAAAAAGATGACTTGGAACGGCAAATAGAGAATATGAAATTGTATCTTACTGCACAAGGCAAACCATTTGAAATAATCAGTGACATAGGTTCTGGAATAAATTATAAGAAAAGGGGATTAAAAGAACTTATTAAACGGATATCACAAAATAAGGTTGATAAGGTAGTTGTTCTTTATGAAGATAGATTATTACGATTTGGGTTTGAGTTAGTAGAATATATTGCTAGTTTATATAATTGCGATATAGAAATAATTGACAACACTGAAAAATCAGAACAGCAAGAACTTGTTGAAGATTTCGTACAAATACTAACTGTATTCAGTTGTAAATTACAAGGAAAACGAGCGAATAAAGCAAGAAATCTTGTAAAGGAGCTTATAGAGGAGGGTGAACAATGATAAAAACAATTCAATGTTACTGCCAAACAACAAACACAAGACGAAATTATTCCAATAAGCAAATACCGCCAGATTTGCTTATAACTGGGCATTAGTCAGAGAAAAGGAGAATTATAAAGATAGTGGGAAATTTATATCGGAGGGAGAGCTGCAAAAAGAATTTACGCAATTAAAGAAAATGGAGGAATATGACTGGTTAAATAAGGTATCTAATAATGTTACAAAACAGGCGGCAAAAGATGCTTGTAATGCATATAAACGATTTTTTAAAGGACTTGCAAACTTTCCAAAATTTAAAAGCAGAAAACATACAACACCATCTTTTTATCAGGATTGCGTAAAAATTCAGTTTACAGATACGCATGTAAAAATAGAGGATTTGCAGCATCTAAAAAGAAGAAGAAATAAAAATTAAACTGGATTTGTCTTGCAGAACATGGGCGCATACCTATCGACTGTAAATACATCAATCCACGCATCAATATGATGGAATAAACGGGTGGATTACAGTTGGAATGGAATATGAGGAGCCTGCTGTTCCATCGTTTAATGAGGGGATTGAAATTGATTTAGGGATTAAAGATTTGACAGCATGTTCCGATGAGCATAAATATCTGAATATAAATAAAACGCAAAAAATAAAGAAACTAGTACACCGTTTTTTAATTCCTCATATACCAAGCACTCGCTATTTGTATACGAGGATTAAAAAACGGTGTGCTAGAAAAACAAAAACGCAGATTACAGCGTTCCATATCAAGAAGATTCATAAAGCGAGAACCAAGATTTATCAGTTTAGAAGATTTGAATATAAGTGGAATGATGAAAAACAAGCATTTATCCAAAGCAGTGCAGAGGCAAGGTTTCTATGAATTTAGAAGACAGATTGAATACGAATCCGAATGGAACAATATTCAAGCAATTATTGCAGACAGGTTTTTTCCGAGTTCAAAACTATGCAGTTGTTGTGGAAGAATTAAAAAGGATTTAAAGCTGTCAGAGCGTATTTATAAATGTGAATGTGGAAACGTAATTGATAGAGACTATCAAGGTGCATTAAATCTAAAAAAATATGGAGAAATGTTTTTAAAACAGCAGTCTGTAGCATAACACTTTTGAAGTTATCACAGATATGTGCTGATACGTTAGTCAGGAATTTACGCCTATGGAGAGTACAATGTGTTTGGAGGGCAAACCCATCGAACTTGTGAATAGTATTTGAATTTATTCAGTACGAAAGCATACTCGTTGAAGTAGGAATGAAACATAAGAGTTTATAAATTTTCAGTAACGGTACTATTAACATATACTAAAAATGCGAGCGATATCAATATTCTCTGATGAAGCCAGAGGCACATCAAACTGATGCGTTATTTATTAATATTTGTAAAGGAGTATATTTTATGGAACAAACCCATTCTAAAAACTTGTATATCTTGCAAAGCAGAATCCTTGCCTATGTGCTGGCTGTCATTTTACTGCTGACCACTTTACCGGCTATAGAAATTCATGCAAAAAGCGTACATGTTTTGCAGACAGCTTCCACTTCCGCCAGTGCACCGAAAAAAGCCTGTTGGATTTCCTTTTTGGACATTGAAGAACTATTGCAGGATAAAACTGAAAAAGATTTTACAAGGAAAGTTTCTGAAATGTATGATACAATCGCGGAGTATGGTATGAATACTGTGATTGTACATGTGCGTGCTCTCGGTGATGCGATGTATCCATCACTCTATTATCCTTGGGCAACTTATTTTTCTAGTGACAGAAGCGATCCTGGTTATGACCCATTGGAAATTATGATCCAGTTAGCGCATACAAAAAAACTGCAATTTGAAGCATGGATTAACCCATATCGTCTGTCGCGTGACAGCAAATCGACAGCCAGTTTTAAAGCAACACCCTACCACGCGTCGTTTCTTCCTTTTACGATTGAATATAAAGCTCCCAGCGGGCAGACTTGCTTAGCGCTCGACCCAGCAAAACAAGAAACAATAGATTTAATTATCAATGGTGTGCGGGAAATTGTAAGCACTTATGATGTTGACGGAATCCATTTTGATGACTATTTTTATGTATCCGGTATGGCAGATCAATTGGATGTCGCATCTCGAAAAACCAATGTTAATCTGTTGGTTTCGCAAGTATACAAGACAATCAAGTCTATCAAACCCAACTGTACTTTTGGCATTAGTCCTGCTGGAAACCCCGACAATGCGCGCAGTCAGGGCGCAGATATCGATACATGGCTTTCTACCACAGGATATATTGATTATATTATGCCGCAAATTTACTGGACAGATATTTATATGACAAAAGGTGCTGCCAAACGTATGTTTACAGACCGTTGTAAGGCGTGGATTGCGTTAAACAAGCAAGATTTACCAATCTATGTTGGTCTTGCTTTATACCAAGTTGGCACCAATTCCAAGACAGATTTAGGATGGGCGACAAGCGACAATAACCTTGCTTATCAATATATCACTGCGAAACAGCTTGGTTGCGATGGATATGCACTGTTTCGCTATCAGTGGCTGGAAAAAGATATTGCTGCGAAAGAATTAGACCATTTAAAAAAATATTAGCCCTCTGAAGTATCAGTGTGTTCACAATCTATGCAGCACACTGATACTTTAATTTTTACCAGAATGTGAATAGTAACATGTTATTGGGGATAGAAACCTTACCAGTTGTGCAGGATGTCTTGTATTTTATCTTCTATCTGATATGATGAGTACCAGGAGGAAGAAAACTATGTCCCTGGTTGGTCTGTACTGTGAAAAAAGCGCGCTTTTACAAGCAATTAAAACTGCATTTAACATTGCCTGCTTGAAAAATACAAAATGCGGCACATGTGAAACCTATCAGTTACAGACCTTGTCAATGTTGACAGAGTCATGGATAATACAACAAGATCAGATGCACTTTCTTATCTTATCCTGTAAAACTATCGACAAGACTTTTACAGTAGCAGAAACACTTTGGAAAAAAAATCCTGTTTTGTCCATTATCTGTATAGTACAATCTCCAGAAGAAGTCTTTGCCGCTCTCCCCTATCCTTTTTTCCATGTTGTGCGAGAATTTTGCTTGGAGCAAGATTTAGGTGTAGCTCTTTGCAAAATTGAGCGGACAGGTTCCCTGCTGCCACGCTGGTGTTCCTTTCATGGAAAAAATGAACTGATGCGCATTCGCTTAAAAGAGATTCTATATTTAGAAAGTGATCGTCACGAAATTAAGATTTATACACAGAATTACACACAAGAAACAAGTTATCTCACTGTCGAAACCTTGGCACAATGCGAAGAAAAGCTGCGGGCGCTTGGTTTTGTCAGAATCCACAAAAGCTATCTGGTTAATCTTTACCATGTGGCAAAGCTAGAAAAGGATTGTCTTACCCTGGACTGCGGCAGGCAACTCTATATTAGCCGATATCGTTACACTGAGGTAAAATTACAGTTTGAAAGTTATATTCGTCATTTGGATTTTTTATGAGGAGGAAATATTATGGAAATAGAAATAAAACATTTAAAAAAAGAGTTTTCTTATTATAAGAAAATGATGGGGCTATCTGGTTCCCTACACAACCTTTTTCATCGGGAAACCCTAATAAAAGAAGCTGTGCGGGACATCTCCTTCTCTGTAGAAAAAGGGGAAATTATCGGTCTGCTCGGACCCAATGGCGCCGGAAAAACTACCACCTTAAAAATGCTCTCTGGTATTTTGCATCCTACCTCTGGTCAAGCGTTGGTGGGTGGATTTATCCCTTGGGAACGCAAAAATGCATTTAAACAACGCTTCTCTATCGTTATGGGCCAGAAAAATCAACTATGGTGGGACTTACCTGCAAGTGACAGCTTTTATCTCAACAAATGCATTTTCAACATTGGCGATCAACAGTATATCCGAACGATAGAGGAACTCTCAGAACTTTTGGAAGTCAAAGATCTGATGAATGTACAAGTGCGCCGTCTCTCTCTCGGTGAGCGAATGAAAATGGAAATTTTGGCAGCACTGATACACAACCCAGACATTCTTTTTCTTGACGAACCAACAATTGGGTTGGATATTGTTTCACAGCAGAAAATCAGAAACTTTCTACGATATTACAATGAACAGAAAAAAACAACAATCATCCTCACCAGTCACTATATGCGTGATATAGAAGAACTGTGTGGACGCGCAGTAATTATCAGTCAAGGACAGATTGTATACGATGGTATGCTCTCCAAAATCAACCATTTAATGGGTGATAAGAAAGTGTTGACTTTAAAATTCACACAAGAAATTTGTATAAATCAGCTTACACCTTTTGGCAAAGTGCGCGAATGTAAATGCAGAGAAGGCGTACTGGAGCTACCTAAAGAGGGACTTCGCAAAACTATGGCAGATATTTTATCTTGTTTGCCTGTTGAAGACTTTACTGTAACAGAAGTTCCTTTAGAAGAAAGTATCGCACTAATTTTTAGGAAGGAGAGTGCTATCTCATGAATCCTTATCGTTGTGTATTTCAGATGGGAATTGAAAAATCCTTAGAATACCGCGTCAATTTTCTATTGACCATGACAAGCAGCATATTTCCAGTGGTTATTCAGACTATTATGTGGACCTACTTTTATGCGCATACAGATGCAGCGATGTCTACAGGCTACACCTATAGCCAAATCATGGTTTACACATTACTGGCAACATTAGTATCTCAATTAGTAAGCACAGGATTTGCATGGCAGATCAACGATGACATCAAAAAAGGTGGATTGAATAAGTACCTCGTTCGTCCAGTACATTATGGTGCTTACCAGTTCTGTTCCTTCCTAGGAGAAAAAATTCCCCAACTTTTACTACTGTTTTTTGTGACAATTGCAGTAATTATCTTTTCTGTGGCAATCTTTGGACTTATGCTGTCTGTGACACGAATCTTTTTATTTGTTATCAGTTTGCTATTTGCATTGATGCTAAATTTTTTTCTGTTTTTTGTAGTGGCGTTGACCAGTTTTTGGCTGACAGATGTAAATCAGTTTTTCGCAACCATCAGCATTGTATTCGTAGTCATTAGTGGAGGCATCCTACCGCTTGACATTTTCGGCAAAAAAGCAATGTTATTAACAAGACTTTTACCCTTTGGCTACACAACTCAATTTCCAGTCAATATTATTAACGGGCGTTATGATATGAAGATGGTGGGTATAAGTTTTGCGTGTCAACTTTTCTGGATCGTCTTCTTTGGCCTTCTAGGAGAATATCTGTGGAAAAAAGGGCTACGTCACTATGTTGCTGTCGGCGGCTAAAAATTCCAACTGTGCGGTTAAATCATTTAAAAAGTAAGGAGAATATCATGAAAAAATATCTGCGTCTCATTGGCGTTTTAATGAAATTATCGCTTATGTCACAGCTAGAATATCGGGTTAATTTTATCGCAGGCGTAGCGGTTGAAATGGGTTGGATGTTGGTTAAGCTTTTGTATGTTGCAGTAGTATATCGCATCGGTGTGAATATTAGTGTATTTACCCCAAATCATATTCAGATATTTATTGGTATCTATGTATTAATGACTGGATTTTATATGCTCTACTACCCTAATTTTGCAGGATTAGGACAGATGGTACAGTCGGGCGAACTTGATATGTACTTGGTAAAGCCTGTGTCCCTACAATTTATTGTAACCTTGCGCCAATGGAGCTTTCCCATGTTTCTAACCAATGCTATCGCTGGTAGCATTTTAATTATAACTGGCTGGCAAAAGGCGGGGCTTTGTGTAAGCGTCAAACAAATATTGGGCTTTCTTTTTCTGTTGTTGTGTTCTAATTTACTAACCTATAGCCTATTCCTAATCCCCTATTTGATGTGCTTTTGGATTGTATCCACAGGGGGAATAGAAAGTCTCTCGTCAGCACTGTGGGACTTTAACAATATGCCTTATATGATTTATGGAAAATGGATACAACGAATTGGTACATTTATTCTTCCCATATTCATTATCACCAATTTTCCAGGATTATTTCTAATGGGCGATTTGCATCCTGCCATGTTTGTCTGGGCGATAGTTGCACCTGTGCTATTTTTTATCCTTGCGCGAATCCTATGGAAAAAAGCTGTCAGAAATTATACCAGTGCCAGCTCATAATGCAAAAACCATCTGTTCAATGGAATCTTTAAGCAATTCTTTAGCCTGCGCTTTAATTTATATAGGTACACAAACCATAACTTCTAATAAATATTTCCACGAAAAACAACCTGACTTTTTATTGAAAATTCCTTGTAAATGAATTATAGTTAAATTGCGCAATTATGCGAAAAAATAAATTTAACATACAGTCAGGCACTGTAAAAGGAGGAAACAAATATGAACAGAGCAGCGGGCATCTTACTGCCCATCACGAGCCTGCCGTCAAAATATGGCATTGGCTGTTTTTCCCAAAGCGCTTACGACTTCGTAGACTGGCTGAAGGAGGCAGGACAGACCTACTGGCAGATCTTACCGCTCGGTCCTACAAGCTACGGGGATTCCCCGTACCAATCTTTTTCCACATTTGCCGGAAATCCATACTTTATCAGTTTAGAGACATTGATAGAGGAAGGAGTTCTCACAAAGGCAGAGTGTGACAAGGCTGATTTTGGTAAAACTGAAAATGATATTGATTACGAGAAAATGTACATAAACCGTTACCCACTTTTGCGCAAGGCATATGAACGCAGCGATATCAGCAAAAATGCAGAATACCAGAAGTTTGTCGAAGAAAACAACTGGTGGCTGTCAGATTACGCTTTATTTATGGCAGTAAAAGAACGGTTTGAGGGAAAACCTTGGACAGAATGGGCAGAAGATATTCGTCTGCGCTGGTCCAATGCTATGGACTATTACCGCAGAGAACTATACTTTGATATTGAATTTCAACAATATTTGCAATTCCAGTTTTTCCGCCAGTGGAAAAAATTGCGGGAATATGCCAATGACAAAGGTATTCAGATAGTTGGCGATATCCCTATCTATGTAGCAATGGACAGCGCTGATGCATGGGCGCATCCTGAACTTTTCCAGTTAGATGAGGAAAATGTACCGACGGCTGTGGCTGGCTGTCCTCCTGATGGATTTTCGGCGGACGGTCAACTTTGGGGAAATCCACTCTATCGCTGGGAATATCACAAACAGACAGGATATGACTGGTGGATTACACGACTTTGGTTTTGTTTCCAGATGTATGATGTTGTGCGAATTGACCATTTTCGTGGCTTTGATGAATATTATTCTATTCCTTATGGAGAGGAAACCGCAGTGAATGGACATTGGGAGAAGGGACCTGGAATTGAACTGTTCCGCACAATGGAACGGCGACTTGGCAAACATGAAGTTATCGCGGAAGATTTAGGTTATGTGACAGATTCCGTTCGCCAGTTGGTTCGCGACAGCGGATTCCCGGGAATGAAAGTTTTGGAATTTGCATTTGACTCAAGAGATTCTGGTTCTGCCAGCGACTATTTTCCACACAATTTTATAGAAAACAGCGTTGCCTACACAGGAACACATGATAATGAAACACTTGTAGGTTGGTTCCACAGTATTCCCAAAAAAGATTTGCAGATGGTACGCGATTATCTGTGTGACCAATATACACCAGAAAAGCAACTTTATAAACCGCTTATTTCTCTGGTGATGCGCAGTATTTCCAAAACTTGTATTATTCCAATCCAGGATTATCTAGGATATGATAATAGTTGTCGCATCAACAAACCATCTACGCTTGGAACAAACTGGCGCTGGCGGATTCAGAAAAAAGAACTTAGCAGTGCACTACAAAAAGAAATCTTGGCAGTGACAAAACGCTATGGACGTATGAATTGGAATTAGTTTAAGAATATTCTTGACATTCTTGTTGCAGCGTGCGAGTCAGCTCTACCGACATAGAACCAATTCGCACGTCTGTAATCAGACTAATTTTTGCGGAGGTATGATTATGCATGACAGAAAATTATATTCAGTAAAAACATTTTTTCTGATATCCGGCTTCATACTTCTGCTGCCCTTTGCAACATTAAGTGTATATTTCGCTTTACATACCATTCAAAGTTCAGCAGAAATGGTTGCATCCGCAAACCGAAATGCACTCTATCTCTATCAGCAAGAGCTTTCATCCAACTTGGAACAGCTAGAACTGTTAATTGCCCAAAGCTGGGCACAAGACTGGGATTATAAGAGGCTGCGATTTCAGCAGGAAGCAATTGATATCCATGAAAGCACACGAGAAATTTTGGAATCCTACAAGACAATCCAGTCTGTCTACTCTTGTGTAGGTTCTATGGCTATTTACTCGAAGGCAAATGACTTATGTAGGTGTGTATATTATAATAACTACTCCCATGACTTACGGGAGGATATCAAAAAATATGTGACAGACATTGATTTTTCTAAAGATTCTAGGACATGGTACACACAAAAAATAAGAGATAAATGGTTTCTGGTACGCATTCTTGGCAACACAGACGCATATAGTGCCTGCCTTGTAGATATTGACCTCGGTCCTGCTTTTACTTACGAGGAGCCAGTGCCAGCGCCGTCTTATCTGATTTATTTTAATCAACAGATGGAACCAATGAATCAAAAGGACTTATTAGGGGATACACGTCTAACATTTAGCAACGAAAATTATTATTACACACAACGAATCTCCGGTGACAATTACATGGTGGTACACATCCCGCTCGGTTATGGAAAAGTAATAATGGCCTATATTGCCCAATACAGCGGATTTCGCCATATGACATTTTTCCAAATGTTCGCTGTTTTACTCACTTTTTTAATGCTACTTTTAATTCCATTTGTATACTATATTATGATCCGAATCTTTTTTCAGCCGCTCTCGAATTTTATCCATACAATGCGCGAAAGTCGGCAGGATAACATACACCCCAGATTGTCCTATGATGGTTTGCTTGTGGAATTGAATGAATTTAGTGGTACATTTAATCATATGATGGACAAGATTGAACAATTAAAAATTGATTCGTATGAACAAGAAATGGCAAAACAGAAGGCAGAATTTCAATATTTGCAGCAGCAGTTGAAACCACATTTTTATCTAAATTGCCTAAAAATGCTTTATGGAATTATTCAATTAAAGCATACGGATAAAGCCCAACAAATGATTCTGGGAATATCAGAATATATTCGTTATACTTTTCGCAATAACAGTATTTTAGTGCCTTTAGAGCAGGAAGTTCGCCAAGTAGAAAATTATGTCCACATTCAGCAGGAAAGTATTGCGACAAAAGTCTTGTTGAGCATAGACATTCCGTCCGAGGTTAAGCAGACGCATGTACCCATTATGTGCATTCAAACTTTTGTGGAAAATTCTTTTAAGTACGGTGTCTGTCCAGATCGTAATCTGGAAATTCGGATTTCTGCCAACATTATTCGCGCCGACCAAGAATCTTATCTGGATATTAGTGTACAAGATAATGGATGTGGCTTTTCAGAGGAAGCGCTGGAAAATTATACAAAAAACCGAGACTGTGACTCTGGAACTGCCACTGGTATTCGTAATCTTCGGCAACGCTTAGAAATTTTTTATCAGTCGAAAGCAGGGATTACTTGCATGAATGATTACCAAGGCGCCTTATGCGAACTAATCATACCCTTACACAAGGAATCACACACAGAACAAATACAAGAGGTAACTGATGAATGTATTGATCATTGATGACCAACCAGATGTGGTTGAAGGTATCAAACAAGGAATTGATTGGAATTTTTTAGGAATCCACAACGTTTTCCATGCCTACAATAGCGCAACTGCCAAGACAATCATTACACAGGAAAAAGTCCATATTGCGCTGTGCGATATTGAAATGCCTAATGGAAGTGGACTTGATTTGTTTGCGTGGGCATGCGAAAATTATCCTGATATAAAATTTATTTTTTTGACCGCCCATGCAGACTTTGCCTATGCGCAACAGGCTTTGAAGCTAGGCGGTTTTGACTATCTTGTGCAGCCAGCCCCCTATGAATTAGTAGAAAGCACTCTACAAAGAGCACTCCTCCAGTTACAAAAAGAGCAAAAACAGCAGCAAGTTCTTGTATATGGCAATTATGTTAGCAAACATGAAAAAGAACTTCTGGATGCGATTCTAAGAGAATACCTTTCTGGACGGCAGATGTATGTAGACACTGTAGTGCAATATCTACATACATTGTCTATTGATATTAAACCCGAAGAAAAAAGCTGGATGGTATGTATTCAACTTTTGGATCGAAACAAATTATCGCAAAAGTTTGACAATGAGCTTTTGTGTTTTGTAATGGAAAATGTATTCATGGAAATAATGGAGGATTATTCCCGTCGTCTGTTTTTCTGCGCTGTAGATGAAGAGACTTATGTGGGCGTCTTTTATGGTACTTCTGTCTGGAATCAAGATGATATGTGTCAAAAATTAAATCATTTTGTAAATCTGGCAAAGGAAAAACTACACCTGTCTGTCGCATGTTATGTAGGCAGAGAAACCGGACTAACGCAGTTGCCCGACTGTCTGAAACAAATGATGGAATTGACGGAAAACAATCTTGTTAGAAAAGCTGGTGTCTTTCATATGGGATTGGAAGATACTTCGACAGACACAGAGTATGATGCACCCAATTTTGAACAAATGAAACATTATTTTCTGTTAGGGCAATATCACATTGTTGGCGATATGGTACACGAATATTTTGGAAAAATGGAAAGAAAAGGAAGAATTAGCAAAAAGACATTAGCTTATTTCCAGCAAGATTTTCTTCAAATGTTTTTTGAACTTTTAAGTACACGCAGCGTAAAAGCACACGAGGCATTTCAACAGGAATATGATGTTATGGCGCTAAAAAAATCAACAGAATCTTTAAGCCAGATGTATCATTTGGTAGATTTTATAATCACGTATCTAAAAGGACTTGAAGAAGAAAACAGCAAAGAAACTGCCCCTGTAGATAGGGCAATTGCTTATATCAGAAAAAATATCCATCAAAACATTAGCCGCACAGATATCGCAGATAATATTTATATGAACCCTGACTATTTATCACGCTTATTTAAGAAAGAAAAAAACATCTCTTTGACAGATTACATTGTTCAGGAAAAACTGAAAATGGCTGCTGCTATGCTCAAAAGCACCAACCTTCCAGTCAGTGTAATTGCCTCTAATATAGGTTATACAAATTTCTCATATTTTACACAAGTTTTTCGGAAAAGTTATGAGATGTCTCCCAGCGAATACAGACAAAATAACCAAAAGCAATAATACTTTTGTGCCGTAAAAAGTCATAATATATAAAGTTTAGGTCAAAATATTTATAGCTCACATCAACTGTTTTTCGATACAATTTTTATGTAAAACAGGTGAAAGGAAGGTATATATTATGAGACGAAGAAAATTTACAGCACTGAGTTTAAGCGTATTAATATCTATCAGTATGCTTGCTGGATGTGGCTCCGACAAACAGACAAATACCGGAGATAGCAGCCAGTCATCCACAACCGCACAGGGAACTACCTCTGGAGCGAACACCAGCGGACAAGATGCCTATACGGTAAAAATTCTAGCGCCGGGAGATGCTTCCACGGAGGATTGTCAGAAAGTCTCCGCAGCAGCCAGCGCAATTACAAAAGAAAAATTTAACACGGAAATTGAAGTGACCAGAGTTGGTTTTGGAAGTTACGACCAACAAGTAAATCTTATGTTAGCTTCCAATGAAAAGTTGGATTTGATGTACCAGTATTGTGGAAACGTGACAACGGCAATCAGCAGTGGTCAGATTCTTCCGCTCGATGATTATCTGGAAGGTTATGGCAAAGACCTAAAGGAACAAATCAGTGTAGATGATTGGCGCTGTGTAACGTTCAACGGAAATATTTATGGGGTGCCCTCTAACAAGGAAAAAGCAACTGGATGGGGATTTGCCTTTAATAAAGAAATGGCAGATGCCACAGGAATTGACTACACCACAATCAAAACGCAAGAGGAATTAGAACCGCTACTGACAAAAGTAAAGGAATTATATCCTGATGTATATCCAGTTGTATCCCATACCGGTTCTTGTAGCAGCATGACAAAACAAGACGATTTGGGTGGAGATATCGGTTCACTGCTCAGCGTGGATTCCGATAATACAGAAGTTATCAACTACTATGCTTCTGATGCTTATTATAATGAAGTAAAACTTCGTTATGATTGGGCACAGAAAGGATTGATTATGCCAGATGCATCCACCAGCACAGAAAATGCAAACAGTCTAATTGGTGCTGGGAAAGCCTTCGGGCGATTCTCCAATACAAAACCCGGAATTGAGCAGGAAATTGCAAAGGAATCTGGCAAGGAAATTGCAGTCGTTGAACTGATTTCCCCTTATACTACAACAACCCGTGTCGACATTGTATGGTATGTACCTCACAATAGCAAACAACCAGAAAGAGCTGTCCAAGTATTAAATGAAATTTATACCAATCCTGAACTTGCAAATATTTTAATTAATGGTATTGAAGGCCAGCACTATGAAATTATAGATGCAGAAAAAGGAATTGTTGATTATCCTGAAGGAGTCAACGGAACCAATACTGGTTATGTAAGCCTTCCGTGGGCATGGCCAAACGAGATGATTTCTTATGTATGGAATGGCAATCCAGAAGATATCTGGGCACAGACAGAGAGCTTCAATAAAAACGCAATTGTATCACCTGCAAAAGGTTTTGCTTGGGATAACACGGAAACGCAAAGTGAAGTGGCAGCATGTGCCAATGTAGTCGCAAAATATGACCTTGCATTGATGGCAGGTTCACTGGACCCAGAAACAACGATTCCACAATTTATCGCGGAACTTGAGAGCGCTGGAGCAAATGCGATTATTGCAGAAAAGCAAAAACAGTTGGATGCATGGCTAGAAGCGAATCAGTAAGGAGTATCAACGGATTTTATTATGGCGGCGGGAAAACTGCCGCCATATTCACTTTATGCGCAGGCTAAGGAACGGTATAAAGATATTCCTAACGCCTGAGATTGGAGTCTGGTATGTCAAAGAAAATGAAAAAATATAAACGGTATCTACCGCTCTACTTTATGATGATTCCAGGGTTGGTGTATTTAATTATCAACAACTATATCCCCATGGGCGGTATTATTATTGCATTTAAAAAATTTAATTACGCAAAGGGAATTCTTGGTAGCCCTTGGGCTGGACTGTCCAACTTTGAATTTCTATTCAAGACAAAAGAAGCATGGACAATCACCCGCAACACCTTAGTTTACAATATGCTATTTATCGTTATTGGAACGATACTTGCCGTCGCAGTAGCAATCCTGCTCAATGAGCTGAAATCTGTCATGGCGAAGAAAGTATACCAGACGGTAATCTTAGTACCTTTCCTAATATCTATCGTTGTAGTCAGCTATCTAGTCTATGGTTTTCTGAGTACAGACACAGGATTTATCAATAGAAGTATTCTGCAGCCAATGGGAAAAAATTCTATTTCTTGGTACTCGGACCCTACATATTGGCCGATTATTCTTGTTATTGTAAATGTGTGGAAAAATCTTGGATACAACTGTATTATCTACTATGCTACTGTGGTTGGGCTTGATACCAGCCTATACGAATCCGCTGCTATTGACGGTGCTGGAAGATGGAAAAGAATCTGGCATATTACACTGCCTGGTCTAAAAACAACAATTATTACGCTGGTGTTAATGTCGGTTGGACGTGTCTTTTATTCTGACTTTGGTCTCTTTTATCAAGTGCCAATGAACAGTGGTCCATTGATTGATGTCACAAATACAATTGACACCTATGTATACCGCGGTTTGATGGAACTTAATAATATTGGCATGGCATCTGCTGCGGCAGTATATCAGTCTCTAGTCGGTTTTATATTGGTGTTGTCCGCCAATATGCTTGTGCGGAAAATTGATCGGGAAAGCGCATTATTTTAACGTGTGGAGGTGAAAGAAATGGTCGAGAAAAGTAAAGTTTTCCAAATTGGAGTTCATTGTTTTATGATAATATTAATGCTGTTTTGTCTGATTCCATTTCTGCTTCTGGTGGTTTCCTCCTTTACGGCAGAATCAGCGCTCTTAAAAAATGGCTACTCTTTTTTCCCGTCGGAAATTAGCTTTGATGCCTATAAAGCACTACTTGTAGATTCCAGTAGTATTATGCGGGGATATTTGTTGTCCTTTGTCGTGACTGTAACAGGCACTTTAAGCAATGTTATCCTGACTCTTTTATTTGCCTATCCACTATCCAGAAAAGACCTGCCCGGAAAGGGATTCTTCTCTTTTATGGTATTTTTTACAATGTTGTTCAATGGTGGTCTTGTACCTACTTATATGATGTGGACTGGCGTATTCAATATTAAAAATACATTGTGGGCGCTGATTGTGCCAAACTTAATGATGGGTGCCTTCTATGTAATTATGATGCGAACCTATTTTACCACCAACATTCCAGAAGCAGTTCTGGAAGCTGCTCGTATTGACGGCGCCGGAGAACTCAAAATGCTCATCCAGATTGTACTGCCTATGTCCAAGCCAATCATTGCCACAATTATTCTTTTGGTTGGTCTAAACTACTGGAATGACTGGCTAAATGGCTTATATTATGTAAATGATGACCGTTTGTACAGCATCCAAGTGTTATTGAACAAGATGTTGATGGATGTTCAATACTTGATGACCAATGCTGCTAGCTCTTTGGGACAAAGCATCCAACTGCCTGCTACAGGCATCAAGATGGCTGTAGCCGTTATGGGCGCACTTCCTATGTTTATTATTTATCCATTTTTCCAGAAATACTTTGTACAAGGTATTGTAATTGGTGCAGTGAAAGGTTAATAAAAAGGTAATAGCAAAATGACAATGGTAAAAAATCCAATTCTGACAGGGATGCACCCTGACCCATCTCTGATTCGAGTTGGTAACGATTATTATATTGCGGTCTCCACATTTGAATGGTTTCCTGGGGTAGAAATCTACCATTCTCAAAATCTTGTAAACTGGAAGCTAGTGAGCAGACCCTTAAACCGTGTTAGTCAACTAGATATGACAGGTGTGCCAGATTCCGGGGGCGTTTGGGCGCCCTGTCTGTCATACTGCGACGGAATCTTTTATCTGGTCTACTCAAATGTAAAAAGTCTTTTTGGATTTTTTAAGGATACTCCTAACTATCTTGTTACATGTACGCAAATCGACGGAGAATGGAGTGAGCCAATATCTCTTAATGCCAGTGGTTTTGACGCATCTTTGTTCCACGATACAGATGGCAGAAAATGGCTGATAAATATGGTGAACGATTTTAGACCATGGAAAAACACAAGTGGATTTGGGGGAATCGAGTTACAAGAATATTCGTGTGAAAAAAAGGAACTGATTGGCGAAAAACAAATAATCTTTCGCGGAAGCGATTTGGGAGTAACAGAAGGTCCTCATCTGTATCATATTGGAGATTACTACTATCTAATGACAGCAGAAGGAGGAACCGGATATGACCATGCAGTGACAATTGCAAGAGCCAAAGAGATTACAGGACCTTATATAATAAGTCCTTTCCACCCGCTTCTTACAAGTGCCGGACATTCAGAACTGTCTCTACAGAAGGCAGGACATGCTAGTCTTGTAGGCACAGGTGACGGTCGATGGTATATCGCCCATCTGTGCGGTAGACCAATTACAGACGGCTCCTACTGTGTCTTAGGACGAGAAACCTGTCTACAAGAAATCATCTGGACAGAAGACGGCTGGCCAATCCTTAAAGAAGGAGGCAATCACCCTAAAGATATTGTTGAAGTTGCATCGGAAGCCATCCAAGAACGCAATCGCCGCGTGTATTTTGATTTTCAAGAAAAAGTGCTTCCATTTGAATTGCGAACATTGCGTGTACCACTTACAGCGCAAGATTACTCCTTGACAGAGCGACCAGGATACTTGCGCCTTTATGGCCAAGAATCCCTCAGTTCTCGTTTTCGCCAAAGCCTGATAGCATTGCGGCAAGAGAATTTTGACTTTGTTGCAAAAACAGCTCTTGATTTCTATCCAAACAATTTCCAGAAAACCGCAGGAATTGTACACTATTATGATACTATTAATTACTTGTATCTTTTCCTGTCATGGGACGAAGACAGAGGGCGTATCCTCAATGTGCTTAGAAACCGCCTGAAAGAACAGTCTTATCCGCTGGCAGGCGGAATTGTGTTACCGTCAGAAGGAAAAGTATACCTAAAGATGGAAGTTCATATGGAACATAGTGTTCTCTCCTACTCACTGGACGATAAAACTTATTTTACAGTCTATACAGATGACATTTCTTATTTGTCAGACGATGCTTACAGCGAAATTGGAGAGTACCGTTTTACTGGGGCACATATTGCTCTATGCTGTCAGGATACTACTGGCGAAAGAACGCCGGCAGATTTTGAGATGTTCTGTTATGACAGCACTATAAACTTATAGAGTATTGAATAAAATGAGAGGGTTATCGCTATGGAAGTGAAAAAAAATCATGCTGTCACAGACCGGATTGCAGCGCTGTGTAGAAAAGCTGTCGCGCAGGGCGCAGTTCTTTTGAAAAATGAAGATGCTGTTCTTCCGCTTACTGTAAAGGACCATGTTGCAGTATTTGGAAGATGCCAAAAGGATTATTACAGAAGTGGTACTGGCTCAGGAGGCGCAGTAAACGTCCTTTACACAACAAACCTATTGGATGGTCTTAAAAATAATCATATCACAATAAATGATATGTTGGTAAACTGTTATGAATCGTGGCTTGCAGAACATCCCTTTGACAATGGCGGAGGTGGTTGGGCATGTGAACCGTGGTGTCAGCTTGAAATGCCAGTCTCACAAGCGCTTGCCGCCAACGCTGCCGCCACTTCCAACAAGGCAATTGTGGTTATTGGAAGAACAGCCGGCGAGGACAAAGATAATGTCACAGCAGAGGGTAGCTATTTTTTGACCAGCACAGAAAAAGAAATGTTACATAGTGTATGCGAGCATTTTGAAAATGTAATTGTATTATTAAACGTATCTAATATTATTGACATGGAATTTATGCAGGATAATGACCATATCAAAGCAGTTGTCTATGCTTGGCAAGGTGGCATGGAAGGTGGAAATGGCATCGCAGATGTACTTACAGGCAAAGAAGTATTTCAGGGAAAACTTACAGATACAATCGCCAAGAAAATCACAGATTATCCTTCCGACAAAAATCATGGCGGAAAGAAAAAAAATATCTATCAAGAAGATATTTATGTTGGCTATCGATATTTTGAAACCTTTGCGCCAGACACGGTACTCTATCCTTTTGGTTATGGTCTCTCCTACACAAAATTTTCAATATCTGACAGTATGGTTGAAATACATGGTAGCGGTGCCCAACGAATATTTCGTTTTACCTGTAATGTAAAAAATACTGGAACAATGTATAGAGGACGTGAAATTGTTCAACTGTATGTAGAAAAACCAATAAACGGAATGGGACGACCAGCACGAGAACTAATCGGGTTTGCTAAGACACGAGATTTAAATTGCCTTGAAGAAGAAAAAATCCAAATAGACATCCCTATATACAGACTTGCTTCCTTTGATGACAGCGGTGTCAGCGGGTACAAAGATGCCTATGTGCTTGAGGCAGGATTATACCACTTTTATTTAGGAACAAATGTTAGAGACACTGTAGAAACACCCGTACATGGAACGCTTGGCTGGAATCTACAAGACACTCTTTTACTTATGCAATATAAAGAGGCAATGGCACCTACAGAATCATTTGTACGTATGCGTGCACTGGTTACAGACAATGATGTACCGACCATAGGATACGAACCTGTTCCGATTCGGACTATCAATATAAAAGAACGAATTGTTTCCTCGCTGCCCACGCCAATATCATACACAGGCGATCAAGGATTGCTGTTAAAAGATGTTCTTGCTGGAAAATGTACTATGGAAACATTTATTGCCCAGCTTTCTTTAGAAGATTTGGCAGCAGTAGTAAGAGGAGAAGGCATGTGCAGTCTAAAAGTAACTCCCGGAACTGCCGCTGCATTTGGTGGCGTGTCCGACAACCTTCTTCACTTTGGTATACCAGTAGGCTGCTGTGCAGACGGACCGTCAGGAATCCGCATGGACAATGGAGCTTATGCCACACAGGTTCCAATTGGAACACTGATTGCGTGCACATGGGACGAGGCACTTGCAGAAGAATTATTTGCTTGTATTGGGGAAGAATTGGTACACAATCAAATTGATACACTTCTAGGACCTGGTATTAATATTCATCGGCACCCACTCAACGGCAGAAATTTTGAATACTTTTCAGAAGATCCGCTACTAACTGGAAAAATTGCAGCGGCAATTGTGCGCGGAATTGCAAGCAAGGGTGTACATGCTACAATCAAACATTTTGCATGCAACTCACAGGAATCAGGAAGGCATATTGTCAATGCCGTTGTTTCTCAGAGAGCACTGCGCGAAATTTATCTCAAAGCATTTGAGATTGCTGTGAAAGAAGGAAATGCACAGTCAGTTATGACCTCCTACAATCCAGTAAATGGTTATTGGACTGCATCAGCATATGACTTAAACACAACCATACTGCGAAATGAGTGGGGATTTACAGGCATTGTTATGACAGATTGGGGTGCAAAAATCAATGATGTGATAGCGGGAGGAGAAGGTTCTAATCAGCGTACCGCTGACATGATTCGATCCCAAAATGATATTTATATGGTGGTCAATAATAATGGCGCCGAGATTAATTCTTACAATGATGATACCCTTGAGGCACTTGAAACTGGAAGACTTACGCTTGGAGAACTACAAAGAAGTGCAATGAATATTTGTCGTTTTCTAATGAAAACTCCTGCGCTTAACAATGAACAAAATGGCGTTGTGAATGTTGTATCAATACAGCCGCTCGACACAAATCCACAGGCGGAAAATGCCTTAAACGACCATAATCAAATTGTATGGAATACTGCTGTAGAAACCAATAAATACTTTATGATTCAAGAGACAGCCAATTACGATATCATTGTGCGGCTGATGTCACAACAGACCTTTATGGCACAGACAGTATGCAAAGCAATCTTAAACGGCAAGGAACTGATTACATTTCAAACCAATGGAACAGAGGGCAAATGGAATCTACAAAAACTTCTGCGCGTTCATCTGAAAGCTGGATGCTATCAGATTGTATTACAGTTTCCTAAACCCGGCATGGAAGTGGATTATATGGAATTTCGGCGATGTGACACAACAAGTTAGATTACAGTTTGAAACAGTATTGATTATGCCAGCACTTCATCTATAGGAATTAGGTGAAGTGCTGTGTTATGGAACATTGCTCAGACAACCAATAAGCATTTTTATCCAAGAAATGGTAGCGCAATACATTGATTTACTATGAATTATCAGTTATTCTTTTTCCAATACTCTGTATCCTTTTAAACAATGTTCCTGCGGTATCAAAATCTTTGTATCTTACATTACAGCAGTCTATCAAATAAGAAGATTTCTTTTCAATTTGCACTAATATATTGTAATAATCAGAAGGGGTTAAAAAATCATGTAGATTTCTTTTCTTGGATAATCCCTTTGTATGCTGATCTAATATATAACATATTTGCCCAAACAATTGATCGAAATACTCTTTATATTCATCTGTTGGAACGATATACTTCTTTTTCAATAAAAGTTCTTCATCCGTCCACTCTCTACAACTTTTATTTTGTAACAAAAATATTTCAAAATTTTGTGAATGCTTCGCAATTATTCCGCATACATATGCAGTTGCTTTACTATTTCCTCCAAACATCAAATATTCTTTACAATCTTTTGATGGTACCATAACTGGAAGAACATCTGCAACAATCTGAATAGAACGCTCAGGCATATACCAAATTTCATTCGAATTTTCAAAAACAATTCCTTCCACCCCTATTACATTATCGAATTCCGCAGGATAGCTTCTTTTTCCCGAATTTGCTTTTGAAGCTACAAGTACTTTTCCTTGGCGCCTTAATTGTTGACACAGAGAACTCAGCACAATCATCTAAACAACCCTGTCCCATTACCTCAGTTGTTTCAACCTTATCTTCGATTTTCTTAACTTCTAACATCCCGCTCTGCTTTGCCATAATATGCACCTCTTTCTAAATCTACTTACTATTATTTTCCCAAAAATTTTGCTTTACGTGCTCTATCGCACAAACTACAGGTATAGGTTCATAAAAATCGCCTTGTACCATCTTATTAATTATCTTACATCTGGAACAAAGACATGCTGAATATATCGTACATCCTTGACACTTATGTACTGGGGAAGTATTAATTTTCTCAAGTCTTTGTATATTATCTTCTAATAAAGTTCCTTTTACTACATTCCCTAACAATAATTCTGTTTCACCTACTCCATAGCTACATGGATATAAATCTCCATTTGGGAGTACATGAAAATTTGTCTTCCCTCCTTGACAAAATCCTTTATTTTGAAATCGATCCTCCAAAATAGAAATTCTTACTGACTTTAATTTATCAATATTTTCCCTATAATACTTTCTTACTATTTTCATTTGTTCTAATAGAATTTCCATTTTTTAACAGACCAATTAGGCGAAAAATAATCAGGCACAGAAACAATATTTTTAAAATCACACTTAATTAGATGTATAATATTCTCACCCAATCTTTCTACTGTTTCTGGTGTGTAAGTCATCCTAACTCGTATATCAGGTTTTTGTTTTAATAATTCTGGAACTATTTTCATAATTCTCATATAAGTTCCATTCCCATTATAATCAATTCTATTTTCATCATTTGTCAGCATATCTCCATCTAAACTTAGAGAAACCCCATAAGTCATTTTTTCAGCAAGATAACTTACTATTTCTTTTGTTAATAAAAGTCCATTTGTTGTAATTCCAAAAAGAGGTTTTAAAGGACTCTTTTCTAATTCTGAAATGATATACTGAATAATTGAAAAATTAATTAATGGTTCCCCTCCATGGAATTCTACTATTAGCGGTTCTTGCTTTTTTGGTTTATAGACAGTTTTAATAAACTTAATAATACTATCCGCAACATCTCGTGTCATATTTTCGCATTGCTTTTCTAATCCTTCATAACAATATCTACACATTAAATTACATCCAGTTGTTACCCATATTCCAATAAGCATATTTCTACTCTTCTTCCCATATCAAATCTTGCAACTGTTTTTTTTCTCTCTTCACAACGTATATTTTTACTGATTATTCCTCTTTGCAGCATATCAATATGATGCAGACAGCTCCAACAGAATAAGTTTACATCACAATCCTTACATTCCGGATAGTTCTGTGGATATAACTGAAGAAAATTATCATATGCTTTTGTTTTTTTCACTTCTCCATCGGTAAAAAAATGTGATAATTCTTTCTGTTCGAGAATATTTCCTAAAGAATATTTTTTATCGAATAATATTGGGCAAGGAAACATATTTCCAAAATAATCAATATACATTGTCCTTTTAAGTGCGCCACAGGAACAAACTTTTATATCTGAAGTACTTGTCCGAGTTGGCTGCTTTCCATTTATAGTTTCTTTATTTATATTATTCCTATCTATTTCTAATTCAGTCCTATTTGCTTCTCCTCTTCCTATTGGGCTAAAGGTTCTAAGCATAGGCTTTGTTCCCAACTGATTATTCAGGTGAACTACCCATTGTCTAAAGCCAATGGGCTTCCTGCTTCATCGACCTCGTAACCAAACTTGTTTGGTTTACCTACTATCTCCACAGGCGTTAATTCGG
>ERZ778510.91-NODE-91-length-85390-cov-96.164223_pt1 | contig 85390 bp, 69 predicted proteins | sample MGYA00510348_ERZ778510 | MGnify/ENA primary metagenome ERZ778510 (study PRJEB29527, sample SAMN07138969) | mouse gut metagenome | material: feces | host: mouse | place: China:Nanjing | collected 2016-01-25 ... | reverse complement strand
CAAGTTTGGTTACGAGGTCGATGAAGCAGGAAGCCCATTGGCTTTAGACAATGGGGAGTTCACAAAAGTATGACGTGGAAAAGGATTAGTACAAAGTAGACACTTTTCAGAGAGGGAATCATTTGGTGTGAGATTGCCAAGGAAAAGCTTTGGAACCTACCTTGGAGTCCTGTATGAGAAAATTGATATCAACAATGCCAAGCATTGTTGATATCAATTTGGGAAATACAGCGTAGCGCCGGCGTTAACGGTAGGATGAGTGAAATCAGGGTGGTAACGCCGCATGAAGGCCCCTATGGGAAGCGTGCAGTATTACCACCCTATTTTATGCACAGATTCGTGTAAAAAAATTAGAGAGGATGAGAAGAGATGGCAAATGACAAGAAACTTGTGGAAGCGATTACTTCTATGGAGGAGGATTTCGCACAGTGGTACACAGACGTGGTGAAGAAAGCAGAGTTGTGTGATTATTCGAGCGTGAAAGGTTGTATGATTATCAAACCTGCTGGCTATGCGATTTGGGAGCAGATTCAGCAACAGCTTGACACTGCATTTAAAAAGACGGGCGTGGAGAATGTGTACATGCCAATGTTTATACCAGAAAGTCTTCTGGAAAAGGAGAAGGATCATGTTGAGGGGTTTGCGCCGGAGGTTGCGTGGGTGACACATGGCGGACTTGAACCATTGCAGGAAAGACTTTGTGTGCGGCCGACGTCAGAGACCTTGTTCTGTGATTTTTATAAAAATGAAGTGCAGTCTTATCGGGATTTACCGAAAGTATATAATCAGTGGTGTTCTGTGGTGCGCTGGGAAAAGACAACACGTCCATTTTTGAGAAGCCGTGAATTTCTGTGGCAGGAGGGACATACGGCACATGCGACGGCAGATGAGGCAGAGGAGCGAACCATTCAGATGTTGAATGTGTATGCGGACTTTGTGCGGGATGTGCTTGCAATTCCGGTCGTAAAAGGACAGAAGACAGACAAGGAAAAGTTTGCTGGCGCGGAGGCGACATATACAATTGAGGCGTTGATGCATGATGGCAAGGCGTTACAGTCTGGAACAAGTCACAATTTTGGAGACGGTTTTGCAAAGGCATTTGGAATCCAATTTACGGACAAAGACAATACACTAAAGTATTGTCATCAGACTTCGTGGGGGTTGTCAACGCGCATTATCGGTGCGGTGATTATGGTGCATGGCGATGATTCTGGCTTGAAACTGCCACCAAAAGTAGCACCGACACAGATTATGATTATTCCGATTCAGCAAAAGAAGGAGGGCGTGCTTGACAAGGCATATGCGCTAAAAGAGCGTTTGCTAGAGAAAGGTTTTCGGGTAAAAGTGGACGATTCAGATAAAAGTCCAGGCTGGAAATTTAGTGAGTGTGAGATGCGCGGTGTGCCGTTTCGGATTGAGATTGGACCAAAGGATATCGAGAACAACAAATGTGTCTTTGTGCGCCGTGACACAAGGGAGAAGATTGAGGTCAGTCTTGACGAGGTTGAGACAAAGGCGGCAGAACTTCTGGATACAATTCAGTCAGATATGTATGAGACGGCAAAGAAGCATCTGGAAACCCATATTTACAATGCAGTGACATGGGAGGAATTTTGCGATATCATCAACAATAAACCAGGATTTGTCAAGGCAATGTGGTGTGGGGATCGCACTTGTGAGGACAAGATTAAAGATGAGCTGGCGGCAACAAGCCGTTGTATGCCGTTTGAACAGGAGCAGTTGAGTGCAGCTTGCGTGTGCTGTGGCAAGCCTGCGAAGAAGATGGTTTACTGGGGCAGAGCGTATTAGAGTGTGTAACGCGGATAGAATGATGGAAAAAGTTAAAAATTTTTATTGTAAGCGCTTTCATTTTTTTGGAAAATAAGGTATGATAATGATGTATCATCGTTAGGAACTGTTCAAAAATAATTGATACATGTTGACTTGCCTATTTCTCCGATTGCACATATCAAAAAGCCTTTCTGTAGCCCGCTACGACTACGTTTTTTAATATGCACCCTCGAAGAAATATTCTGCGCAAGCTGTACATGTTATTTCTGAACAGTTCCTTAAAGGCGGAAAAAGAAATTATGGAGGGATAATACAATGAACATTTTAGTAATCAACTGTGGCAGCTCTTCGCTGAAATACCAACTGATTGACAGCGATACAGAAGCTGTGCTTGCAAAGGGGCTTTGCGAGCGTATCGGGATTGATGGAAGTGTCCTTACACACACGCCGGCGGGGAAGGACAAGGTAACAATTGAGACGCCAATGCCAAATCATACTGTGGCGGTCAAGCTTGTGATTGATGCGCTTACTGACGCAAATCATGGTGTGGTTCAGTCGCTGGACGAAATCAATGCAGTCGGACATCGCGTGGTTCATGGTGGCGAGAAGTTTGCTTCTTCTGTCATTATCAATGATGAGGTTCTTGCGGCAATTGAGGAGTGCAATGACCTTGCACCGCTCCACAATCCGGCAAATCTGATTGGAATCAATTCCTGCAAGGAGATTATGCCCAATGTGCCAATGGTGGCAGTGTTCGACACTGCATTTCATCAGACCATGCCTGAGAAGGCTTACTTGTATGGACTTCCATATGAGTACTATGAAAAGTATAAGGTGCGCCGCTATGGTTTTCATGGAACCAGTCACGACTATGTATCTGCAAGGGCAGCGGAGCTTCTTGGCAAGACTAGAGAGGAACTAAAAATTATTGTTTGTCATCTGGGAAATGGTGGGTCTGTATCTGCAGTTGACCATGGAAAGTGTGTTGATACTTCTATGGGACTCACACCGCTTGAAGGTATTATTATGGGAACGCGTTCTGGCAGTATTGACCCAGCCATCTGTGATTTTATCTGTCAGAAAGAAAAGATAACACCAGCAGAGATGAACACGATTCTAAACAAAAAGTCAGGTGTGCTTGGCATCTCAAAAGTTTCTTCGGATTTCCGAGATATCGAGGCGGCAGCGGCGAACGATAATAAGCTTGCAAAGGCGGCTTTGGAGGCATTTTATTACAGTGTGGCAAAGTATATTGGCGCATACGCAGCGGCGATGAACGGCGTGGATGCAATTGCATTTACGGCGGGAGTAGGAGAAAACAATATATCAGGACGTGCTGAGATTGCAGAATATTTGGGATATCTTGGCACAGAAATTGACGCGGAGAAAAACAATATTAGAGGTGAGGATAGAATAATCTCCACAGAGACAAGCAAGGTTGCACTCCTGTGTGTGCCAACAAATGAGGAACTTGCAATTGCAAGACAGACCGCGGCACTCGTATCCGTTACTCCTTAATGCTTCCTAAAATATTTTAATTTTGAGTAAATAATAAGCTTGCAATATTGCAGGCTTATTGTTATAATTACAATAGCAACGATTCGGATACATAGATTCGATTGTGCAATATGTATGGGGTAAAAAAATTGTTTTGTATATATTGTATAGATATTTATGATCTGAAAAATAAAATATCATTGGAGATTACGGCAACGGAATAGAACAGGAGGTTACATATTTATGGGATTAGATGCAAAAAGCGCAATTGAGAGCGGCAGAACTGCACTTGGTATTGAGTTTGGATCGACCAGAATCAAGGCGGTTTTAATTGATGAGAATCATGAAGTGCTCGCCATTGGAAATCATGACTGGGAGAATCAGTTGGTGAATAATATCTGGACTTATAGTTTGGATGCCATCTGGAAAGGGCTTCAGGATTGTTATCAGGATCTGGCAAAGTCTGTGCAAGAAAAATATGGGACACAGATAAAGACGCTTGGCTCTCTTGGTTTTAGCGCCATGATGCACGGGTATATGGCATTTGACAAAGAGGGAGCGCTTTTGGTGCCTTTTCGGACATGGAGAAACACGATTACGCAGGAGGCGAGTGAGAAACTCACAGCGCTTTTTGAATATCATATTCCACAGAGATGGAGTATTGCACATCTGTATCAGGCAATTCTCAATGGTGAGGAACATGTCGGGAAGGTTGATTTCTTCACAACTCTTGCAGGCTATATTCATTGGCAATTAAGCGGTGAGAAGGTACTTGGCGTCGGCGAGGCGTCGGGTATGTTTCCGATTGATATTGACACAAAAAAATTTAATGAGCGTATGATTGGGCAGTTTGATGCGCTTGTTGCAGAGAAAAATTTCTCGTGGAAACTTGCAGATATTATGCCGAAGGTATTGGTTTCTGGGGATAAGGCAGGCACTTTGACAGAGGCGGGCGCAAAGCTTCTTGATGTGACAGGTACGCTTCAGGCAGGGGTTCCAATGTGTCCTCCAGAGGGTGACGCAGGCACAGGCATGGTGGCGACCAACAGCGTGGCGCAGCGCACTGGCAATATTTCCGCAGGTACTTCTGTGTTTGCAATGGCAGTTCTCGAGAAGGATTTGTCGAAATCTTATGACGAGCTGGATCTTGTGACGACGCCCGATGGAAGCCTTGTGGCGATGGTACATTGTAACAATTGCACTTCGGACCTAAATGCGTGGGTGAATTTATTCAAGGAATTTCAGGAGACAATGGGGCAGAAAGTGGACATGAACGAGCTTTATGGAACGCTGTACAGAAAGGCGCTTGAGGGTGATGCTGACTGTGGTGGACTTCTTGCATACGGTTACTTTTCTGGTGAACATGTGACAGGTTTTGAGGAGGGCAGACCACTTTTTGTGCGGACACCAGATGCGAAGTTCACATTGGCGAATTTTATGCGCGTTAATCTGTTCACTGCACTTGGCGCGATTAAGATTGGTATGGACATTTTATTTAAGCAGGAGAGTGTGACGCTCGACGAACTTCTCGGACATGGTGGATTGTTCAAGACAGAAGGGGTCGGACAGAAAGTTGTAGCAGCCGCTGTCAATGTTCCAGTGTCTGTTATGAAGACAGCAGGCGAGGGCGGTGCGTGGGGAATTGCAGTTCTTGCAAATTATATGATGAAAAAGGGTGCAAATGAGTCTCTCAGCGATTATCTAAACAATAAAGTATTTGCAGGTGAGGAGTCTGTGCGTGTGGAGCCAGATGCTGCTGATGTGGCAGGTTTTGAGACTTTTATTGAGCGCTATAAAAAGGGACTTGCTATCGAGCGCGCAGCAGTGGATAATCTGTAGAAAATGTTGTAGCGAAATCTGGAGGATTGAGATGTTAGAGGAATTAAAGAAAAAAGTGTATGAGGCAAATATGGATTTGCCTAAATATGGTCTTGTCACCTTTACGTGGGGCAATGTAAGTGCAATAGACAGGGAGAGCGGTCTGTTTGTCATAAAGCCAAGCGGCGTTGATTATGATTTGCTAAAACCTGAGGATATGGTTGTCATGGATCTAGAAGGTAATAAGGTGGAGGGGAAATATAATCCTTCGTCCGACACACCGACCCATCTGGAGCTGTACAAGGCGTTTCCAGAAATTGGCGGCATCGTACATACACACAGTACTTATGCTACAAGCTGGGCACAGTCAGGCAGAAGTATTCCCTGCTATGGAACGACACATGCGGACTATATGTATGGAGAAATCCCTTGTGCGCGCGTGCTGACACAAGAGGAGATTGATGAAGGTTATGAGAAGAATACGGGAACGCTTATTATAGAAACTTTTAAAGAGAAAGATGTTATGGCAGTTCCGGCTGTACTCTGTAAGAATCATGGTCCGTTCGCTTGGGGAAAAGATGCAAAAGAGGCTGTGCACAATGCAGTTGTTTTGGAGGAAGTGGCAAAGATGGCTTTGTTCACAGAACAGTTAAATAAAGATGTAGAGCCGGCACCACAGCGCATCCAGGACAAACATTATTATAGAAAACACGGCGCAAATGCATACTATGGCAACAAAGTTGAGTAATTAACGAATGTTTAATTTGTAAGGTATTATTATCAAGTTTATATATTTACGAATAATTTATTATATGGTAGTTTAAAAAGGTATAAAAGTATACTGATTGACTTTGATTGGAGGAAAAAACAATGACAAATTTGGAGCTTCAAAAGATGGCAAATGAAGTTCGTAAGGGTATCGTGACTGGCGTTCACGCTGCAAAGGCAGGACATCCGGGTGGTTCGCTTTCCGCAGCAGATATCTATACGTTTCTTTATTTTGAGGAGATGAACATTGATCCGAAGGACCCGAAGAAAGCGGACAGAGACCGTTTTGTTCTCTCCAAGGGACATACAGCGCCGGGACTTTACTCGACACTTGCAAATCGCGGATATTTTCCAGTGGGGGATTTGGTGACGTTGAGAAAGCTTGGTTCTTATCTGCAAGGACACCCTTGTATGCAGCATGTTCCAGGGGTTGATATGTCATCGGGTTCGCTTGGACAAGGGATTTCTGTAGCGTGCGGCATGGCGTTGGGCGCAAAGATGTCCAATGCAGATTATCGTGTATACACGCTGCTTGGCGACGGTGAAATTGAGGAAGGACAGGTTTGGGAGGCTTCTATGTTTGCTGGACACAGGAAGCTTGACAATCTTTGCGTGATTGTGGACAACAACGGTTTGCAGATTGATGGTAAGATTGAGGACGTATGTTCGCCATATCCAATTGACAAAAAGTTTGAGGCGTTTAATTTCCATGTGATTAACTTGGATGATGCACATGACTTTGACAAGATCCGTGCGGCATTTAAGGAGGCAAGAGAGACAAAGGGTATGCCGACAGCAATTATTGCGCATTCCTTGAAGGGCAAGGGCGTATCTTTTATGGAAGGAAGTGTAGATTGGCATGGCAAGGCTCCAAATGATGAGGAGTACGCAGTTGCTATGGCAGATTTAGAGAAGATTGCGCAACAGTTGGCATAAACGCAGAAGGGAGAAAAAAATGGCAGACGTAAAAACGAACAAAGTCGTTTCAAAGATAGCAACAAGAGAGAGTTATGGAAATGCTCTTGTTGAGATGGGAAAAGAGAATCCAAATTTAGTTGTCTTGGATGCTGACCTTGCAGCGGCAACTAAGACAGGCGTGTTTAAGAAAGCGTTTCCAGAGAGGCATATTGACTGTGGAATCGCAGAGTGTAATATGGCAGGCGTAGCTGCTGGATTATCGCTTGCAGGCAAGATTCCATTTATGAGTTCCTTTGCAATGTTCGCGGCAGGACGTGCTTTTGAGCAGGTGAGAAACTCTATTGGTTATCCGCATTTAAATGTAAAGATTGGCGCGACACACGCCGGCATTACAGTAGGAGAGGATGGAGCATCACACCAGTGTAACGAAGATATTGCTTTAATGCGTACAATTCCTGGCATGGTTGTGATGTGTCCGGCAGATGACATTGAGGCAAAGGCAGCGGTGCGCGCAGCAGTAGAATATGAGGGACCCGTTTATATCCGTTTTGGACGCGCGGCAGTTCCTGTTATCAATGACAGGCCAGATTACAAGTTTGAGATTGGCAAAGGTACAGTTGTGAGAGAGGGCACAGATGTGACTATAGTAGCAACTGGTATCTGTGTGGATTCTGCACTTGGCGCGGCTGAAATGCTTGAGAAAGAGGGAATTCATGCAGAAGTGATTAACATCTGTACAATTAAGCCTCTGGATGAGGAAATTATCATTAACTCCGCAAAAAAAACTGGCAAAGTGGTTACTGCTGAGGAGCATTCTGTAATTGGTGGGCTGGGAAGTGCAGTATGCGATGCACTCTGTAAATCTTATCCAGTACCTGTCTGCAAGATTGGTATGCAGGATGTATTTGGCGAGTCAGGTTCTGCGGCAGCGCTTGTTGAGAAGTACAAGCTTGATGCAAAAGGCGTGTATGAGCAGGTGAAAACATTCTTGGCATAATATAGATTGAATGATTGCAGGCGTCATCTTTGTGGTGACGCCTGTTTTTGTGGTTGTTTTGTGCAATGATAAGAATACTTTTTGCACTTAAAATATTGTTATATCGCAGCAATAAGAAAAATATATATTACGACCTCCCATGCGAATGTGGTTTTATTATTTTTGAGAAATCTTTGTGTCATTGATTGGGGAATCTGCGTATCATGTGGAATGTGGGGCGGATAATATTTAAAATTTTTATTTCAACCTTATTCCTAATATGTTACAATTAAAATGTTACTTTTCACGGGTCAGGAATGCGCATGTACTGCGTATTCCGTGAGAACATGATTCAGGTATGAGGGGCGATTTTGGCGTAGCAAAATTTTGTATATCGCCCCGAATTGTTACTAGGAGCGGCTCTTATGCTGTGAATAGTAACAATAAGAATATTGTAATATCGATAGTAAGGAAAGGAATGGTCACATGGAACAGAAAAAAAAAGAATCCGCCAAAGTTTACAAGCAACAACAAATTGCGCCAGGTATCTACGACATGTGGATCAATACCACATTAGCGAGCCAGGCAAAGCCAGGGCAGTTTATCAGCGTGTACACGCAGGACAAGTCGTCACTTCTGCCGCGGCCAATCAGTATTTGCGAGACAGATGTCGCGAACAACCGGCTGCGTATCGTATACCGTGTGGCAGGAAAGGGAACAGCGGAATTTTCAAGGTACAAAACAGGCCATCGGGTGGATATTCTCGGAACGCTCGGAAATGGTTTTCCGCTGGAAAAAGCAGAGGGAAAACGCCTTTTTCTGATGGGCGGCGGAATCGGAATCCCACCTATGCTCTCGGTCGCAAAAGCAATTAAAAATGTGGCGTCTGTCGATGTGATTGTCGGCTATCGAGACAAAGAACTGTTTCTGGTAGAAGATTTAGAAAAATATGCGTCAGTCCATGTCGCGACAGAAGATGGCAGTGTCGGCACAAAAGGAACTGTTATGAATGTTATCGAGGAAAAGAAGCTAGAGGCAGATATAATTTTTGCCTGCGGACCAATGCCAATGTTGCGAGTAATTAAAAAGTATGCTGCTGAAAATAAAATTGCGGCGTATATTTCCCTTGAGGAGCGGATGGCGTGCGGTGTGGGCGTGTGTCTTGGTTGCGTTGTAAAAACAACGAAGACTGACCATCATTCTCATGTGAACAATACACGGATTTGCACGGACGGTCCCGTTTATAATGCAGAGGACGTTGATATCGTTGACTGACGACAAAACGGCAATGACGCAAATATTTAGTATATAAGGAATTAAAAACAGTGTACGAATTGTTTGTTGTGCTGGAAAAAACAGGTGCGGATTAGTAAAGTCTATTTATATAAAATCGGAGGAGTAGATTTGAATACAAAAATTACAATAGCGGGTGTTACATTTAAAAATCCGGTGATGACGGCATCGGGAACATTTGGTTCGGGTATGGAATACGCAGAGTTTGTTGATTTAAACTGTCTGGGTGCAGTCGTGACAAAAGGCGTTGCAAATGTGCCGTGGGAGGGAAATCCAACGCCGCGTGTGCAGGAGACTTATGGGGGAATGCTCAATGCAATTGGACTGCAAAACCCAGGAATTGATGTGTTTATTGAGCGGGATATACCATTTTTAAAACAGTATGATACAAGGATTATAGTCAATATTTGTGGGCGGTCTGTATCCGATTATGTGGAAGTTGTGGAGAAGTTGGCAGACCAGCCAGTCGATATGCTTGAGATCAATGTTTCCTGTCCAAATGTGAAACATGGCGGAATTGCCTTTGGGCAGGACCCAAAATGTCTTTTTGATATCACAAAGGAAATAAAAGCAAAGGCAAAACAGCCGATTATTATGAAATTGTCTCCTAATGTAACAGATATCACAGAGATGGCAAAGGCAGCAGAGGCTGCCGGAAGTGATGCAATCTCACTGATTAATACTATCACTGGAATGAAGATTGATATTCATAAAAGAACCTTTGCGCTGGCAAATAAGACAGGAGGGCTGTCTGGTCCTGCGATTAAACCGGTCGCAGTGCGCATGGTTTATCAGGCGGCAAATGCTGTAAAGATACCTATTATAGGTATGGGGGGCATCGCATGTGCGGAGGATGCGATTGAATTTCTGTTGGCAGGTGCGACAGGTATTGCTGTCGGTGCTATGAATTTTGTTAATCCTTATATAACAGCCGAGGTGGTAAAAGGCATTGAGGAGTATATGCGTGAGTATGATATTAAGGAGCTGACGGATATAATTGGCTCTGTAAAATAAAAAGTCATAACAAGTCCTCCCACAGCATACATTTTACTAGAGCGTGTACGCTGTTGGGAGGTTTTTACATGGAATTAATGAAGAAAAATATCCATACAGAGCGGATAAAGTCAAAGGCGTTGTTGCAGGTGCCATTGGAGACGGATATTAATGTCTCTGATGCAAAGCCAGATGTCGCGAAAGTGATTTATGACTGTGGAAAGATTAAGGTGGATGAGATTAAGACTGGCATGAATAAAATCTGGGTCAAAGGGCGCCTGTGTTATCAATTCCTGTATCAAACAGAAAGCGAGGACAGAGCACTTGCCGGAATGGAGGGAGATATTCCTTTTATGGAGGAAATCTATCTCGACAAACTGGAAGGACAGGACAGGGTGATTTGCAAGACGAGTCTGGATGATATGCGAGTGCATATTATCAATTCAAGAAAACTTAGCATTCAGGCTGTGATATCACTTGAGCCAAGAGTGGAGGAGAGCATTGCCGAGGAACTATGTGTAGAGCTTGATAATTCAGGGGGGGCGGATCTTGAAAAACTAGAATATCGCAAAAAGAGTTTGGACTTTCTGGAAACAATTGTCAAGAAGCGGGATTTGCTGCGTATTCACGAGGAGACACGACTGCCTGCTGGAATGCCAGATATTGGTACTGCTCTGTGGAAAAATATACAGATTAGTAGCATTAGTTTTCGCCCAATGGATGAAAAGCTTGGAATTACAGGAGAGATAAGCCTGTTTATTGTGTATCGAGAGGATGCTTCTGGCAGAATTAACTGGTACGAGACAATGATTCCGTTTAATGGTTCTGTGGAATGTCAAAATAGCAGAGAGGGCATGATTGTCGATGTGACCTATGAGACAGGGCATGAGGAAATTACAGTGAAGGAAGATTCTGACGGAGAGTTTCGGCTGATTGGAATCGAGATGACTATCGAGTTGGAGATTAAACTCTATGAGAAGGAAAGCACCTCTATTGTGGCGGATGTGTATGGTGTGAGCTGTGAGGTGCAGGCAGGAATTGACAGCAAACAGTTTCGCAGTCTCTGTACAGAGTTAAACACAGAGGAAAAGTTGACACGCAGTATTAAAATTGAGGATGCCGATCCAAAAATTTTGCAAGTGTGCCACAGTGATGCGCGCGTAAAGTTGGAGGAGACAGCTTTTCGGGAGGGAATGCTGCGACTTGCCGGAGAGATTGAATTGCAAGTGCTATATGCTTCCAATGAGAGCGGCGCAGGGCTTTATCCAGTGCGGAGTATTGTGCCATTTGAGATTGCAAAAGAACTTCCAGGTGTGGATGAGCGGCAGATTGATCAGTATTCCTTGTCTGTTCAGATACCACAGCAGACGGTGAGTATCAAGGATAGTTCACAGCTTGAATGGCGAGGAACTATGAGTATTGAATTGCGGCTCTACAGCGCAAACAGCGAAGATATCTTGACAGACTTGAATATTACACCACTAGACGCAGAAGTGCTTGAAAAACTGCCAGGATTTGCGATTTACTATGTCAAACCAGGCGATTCCTTATGGCAAATTGGCAAAAAGTACTATGTAAGCGTAGGTAGAATTAAGGAGATGAATAACTTGACAGAGGATGAGATTAAGGCAGGGGATAAACTTTTAATTGTAAAATAAAAGATAAGTACAAAAAAGAGTAGGGAAAAGAATCTTCCCTACTCGAATTATTTTATTGTGCTCTTGCCACAACTGTTCCGTCTTCTGTTGTGGTTACAGTGTCCTTTGCGGACTCTTTGTCTTCAGTCTTTGGCTCCATCAACTTATCAAATTTCTCAAGAACAGCGTCATAAGTTTTCTTTGAAATCTCAGGAAGTTTTCCGCCCCATGTCTTCTCCGCTTTCTCATATCCTTTTAAGAATGCATCACGCATCTTTTCAAGCTGTTTGGAATCATTGCCTGCAAGTGCTGTCGCAAATGATACAATGCGGTCGGAAGTCTGTTTTACACCCCAGTAACCATCCTCGGAGATAGCTTCCTGCGCTTTTTTCTGTGTTGCTGCATCAACAGTGTAATTTCCTTTTGAAAGGAACTGCCAGATATTGTTTGCCTCACCAAAAGTATTTGTCTGTGTATTGAGCATACTATGTACTAAATCTGTCAACTGGTTCTGGCGTTTTTCCTGATCTGCCTTAAGCTGGGCTACGATAGACTTTCTGTCCTCGTCTGATAGTTTTCTTTTGTCATAGACAGCAGCCGGTTTCTCTTTTTCTTCTGTACCTGCAACGGCTTCATTCTTTGTAGTGTCAACCTTTGAAGAAGTATTTTCTTTTTTTTCTGCCTCAATAGCATACAAATCTGCTGTATTGTTATTTCCAATTCCTGATAAACTCATATGGTATCCCTTCCCTTCCCAATTAATAAATAATTTTGCGATCAGTACGCCAAGTGGCTGCATAGCAGACATTTGGCGAATGCTGCTAAGGTCACAGGTTTTGTGGATTGTTACAAAACTGTGATGCCCTCCATGGCTTTCACCAGCTATTATGCACACGGACACGCCTACTTGATTTTGACGTAGACATACTGGTTTTATGTTTATATCGGCATTATAGCACAAAAACTTAACTGTGAATAGACTTAATTCACTAAATTTTGGAAATGTATGAGGATAGGAAGAAAATAAATAGAAACTGTAATAAATATTTCTGTTTTTTGTAAAATTTACACAAATTTCTATTGTATATCATAGGATATTGTGATATAAATATAGCTATAAAGAAAGACATTCTTACTTTCTTTTAAGAGTTTTTGTAGGGGGAATTGCTATGGATTTTGTCAGCGAAAAAGGTGCGGTTCGGATGGTGAGCACCTATGTTGAACATGAGGTGCCGGAGCATCGAAGAGTTACGGAAAAAGAACTCAATGCAGGGGGAATTGCTCCAGAGGCAAGGGCAGCTTTTAACAGAAAGCCATACTATGGTTCATCAGCAGTTAATTTTAAAAATCGTCCGGTGCTTAGATAAGCGGCCGCCTGGATCTGTGGAATAGATTCAGGCGGCGCTTTAAATTTTAAAAAGTTCTGTGGAAAGTCTTGTTGTAATATGTTATAATGACGACAGATATAGGAAATGCAAATCTACTTGCGTTTTCTCGTGCCGACCACATGCTGTAAAGCAGTTAAGGAACTGTTCAGAAATTCCTTATGCGGTCGAGTGCATGATTACAGCAACGATAAGGATCTACCCAAAAGATGTGGGAAAGGAGAAAAAGAATGAAAGGCAAAACAAGATATCATAAAGGATTGGCAGCTTTGCTGGCACTGACATTGTCATTTCCTATCGTGCCAGAAATTCGGACAAAGGCAGCGGAAGAATCAGAGACCGAGTACACTACATTGGAAGAACTAGAAACGTTGGAGTCAGAAGACCCCACATGGGAAGCACTGGAAGATTTGGATCCAGATGACCTGATAGAAGAGCCAATGGAGTTGGAGACAGAACCGGAGACGGAAGAAATTACAGAGCAGCAGACAATACCTGGTACTTGGACTCATCTTGGTGATGGATGGCATTATCTTGATGGGACAGACATCAGAGTATATATGGAGGGTGATATTATCCGACTTTGCGGTACAGGAGACTTTCCAGATGTGGATTACTGGAAATTGTATGAGCGGCCGTGGCACAGCTCGTCAGCACAACATCTAATTATTGACAGTTCCATTGCGTCTATTGGGGCATATGCATTTTATAAGTGCCCAAATATCAAGTATATTACGATTGCGACCAGTACTTTTATCAACAACAAAAATGCTTTTGAGGGAATCAATATCAGTCCTGTTTTTAGAATTGTTGACGAGAAGGTACAGACGCGGATGTACGGAACAATACCTTATACCAGTCTGGACAGTATTCAGGCGTTTGCACAGTCCAATGCAATGGGGGCTTGTTATATCTTAGATGATAATAAGAAGGCAACTGCTTTTCAGGAGAGCACCAATCCGACAATTGGTAATGTGTATTCAGCGAAAAATACGAAAGCACCATGGAACAAGCTTTCAAAAAATGCAAATGGGCGAAAGGCAACTCCAATCTGCAAGCTGTCGCCTTTGACACCAGACCCGACGCTGAAGGTATCAGCACAGAGACTGTATCCGGGCACGGCTTGTTATGAGGTATATGCTGCATTTATAGAGGATTATACCTTTGCAACGACCTTCAATATCATGGTGGAGAAAGAGGAGCAACCTGTAAAAGAGACAGCCAGTGAACTGGATTATATCCTTACAATTCCGAAGGCGTACCGCCGTGCGGACAGGAGCTTCCGGCTGTTAGCAATCGGCGATGGTGAGGTTTACATTTATGATGACCTTGACTCATATGATGATAGGATGACTTTCCGTACCAAAAAACCGACGACAGCATATGCATTGGTCTATAAGTAAAGAAACGAGGGAAAATAAAAATGGCAAGTGTAAGCATTGAACAGTTAATTGAAAAGCTCAAACTTATCAATCTGACACCGCAGATTGATGTGGCAAGTGTGAAGATTCATCAGCCGGATATCAACCGACCAGCGCTGCAGTTGGCAGGATATTTTGAGCATTTCGAGGAGACCAGACCACAAATTATCGGTTTTGTAGAGTATTCTTATATGAAGAATCTTTCTGACGAGAAGAAAAAGGAGGTTTATCCGAGAGTTATATCTGAGAAGACGCCCTGCATTATTTTCTGCCGCAATTTGCAGCCAGATGAGATTTTTATGAAGGCAGCATTGGAGCATAATGTTCCGATTTTGGTTACAGGGAAACCGACATCTGCATTTATGGCAGAGATTATACGATGGCTGAATGTCAAGCTTGCACCGTGCATTTCTGTGCATGGTGTGCTGGTGGATGTATATGGAGAAGGCGTGCTGATTACAGGGGAGAGCGGTATTGGAAAGAGTGAGGCAGCGCTAGAATTGATTAAACGTGGTCATCGTCTAGTTTCGGATGATGTTGTGGAGATTAGAAAAGTAAGCGACGATACGTTGATAGGTTCTGCACCGGATATTACACGGCACTTTATTGAACTGCGCGGTATTGGTATTATTGATGTAAAGACACTATACGGTGTACAGAGTGTAATGGATACTACAAATATCAATCTGGTTATCCGCCTGGAAGACTGGGATAAAGAAAAGAAATATGACCGCCTAGGACTGGAGGAGAATTTTACAGAGTATCTGGGCAATAAAGTAGTCTGTCATAATATACCAATTCGACCAGGCAGAAATCTTGCAATTATCTGTGAGTCCGCAGCAGTCAATTATCGTCAGAAAAAGATGGGTTATAATGCCGCACAGGAGTTGTATCAGCGTGTACAAAATTCTCTAGCAAAGCCGCGTGATGATGAGGAAGAATAAAATTTATGAAAAGTACAAGGAGAATGCTATGAGTAAATATTGTTTTGGAGTAGATTTGGGTGGAACTACAGTGAAAATCGGTCTTTTTGACACGCAGGGAACCGTGGTGGAAAAATGGGAGATTTTAACACGGAAAGAGGACAATGGAAGTCATATTTTGCCGGATATCGCAAAGGCGATACTAGACAAAATTGCACAGAAGCAAATCGCAAAGGAAGAGGTAATCGGTGTTGGAATTGGTGTTCCTGGACCAGTAGATGAGCAGGGGATTGTACATATGGCGGTCAATCTTGGCTGGGGTGTTATCAATATCAATGAGGTTCTTGGCAATCTGTTGCAAATACCTGTCAAAGCAGGAAATGACGCGAATGTGGCGGCACTTGGAGAGATGTGGTGCGGCGGCGGAAAGGGCTGTAGTGACATGGTGCTTGCAACGCTGGGCACTGGCGTTGGCGGCGGCATTATTGTCAATGGGAAGATGGTGACAGGCGCGACCGGTTCTGGCGGAGAGATTGGACATATCCATATTGTAGACGGAGAGCCTGATGTATGTGGCTGCGGCAATCACGGTTGTCTGGAACAGTATGCTTCCGCGACAGGCGTTGTGCGTCTGGCAAACAGAGCACTTGAAAATTCTGAACAGGAAAGTGTATTGCGTGCGGCTAAGGCAAACGGAAAACTGAGTGCAAAGACGGTTTTTGACGCTGTGAAGGAAGGCGATAGTCTTGCATGTGAAGTGGCGGAACAATTTGGCGCATATCTTGGAAAGGGACTTGCAATGATTGCCTGCGTTGTTAATCCAGAAGCAATTGTGCTTGGCGGCGGCGTCTCAAAAGCAGGAGAGATCCTATGCCAGTATGTTTCAAAATATTACAAAACATATGTTTTTCATGGGTGTAAGGAAGCGCAGTTTCGTTTGGCAACGCTTGGAAATGATGCCGGAATTTATGGTGCGGCGAAGCTGGTATTGGAATAAATGAGAGAAAAAGTATTACAATAAAAAATGTAAAATAGAACGATATTATATTAAAAGAGGTTTCAGCAATTGAAAATGGAGTTTGATCAGGAAGCAAAACAAAGACTCTACCAAAGACTGTCCGAAATCTTAGATTCGGAGCAAATACTGTTCAATGAGGAAATGTCAGCTCATACCACCTTTCGCGCGGGTGGTAAGGCTGACATATTTGTGGAGATTGATACTTCCGCACAGCTTGGCAGCGTGCTTGCGGCGTTGCGGGCGGAGGGGCTTTCTCGTCTGAACGAGGATTTTTATCTGTTGGGAAATGGCAGCAATGTGCTAGTCAGTGATGAGGGCATACGGGGTGTAGTGCTACATTTGTCAAAAGCATTTTCCAATATCACGGTGCAGAATAAAACGCTAGTCTGCGAGGCGGGGGCGACACTTGCGCAAGTTGCCCATAAAGCATGTGAGTACGCGCTGACAGGGTTTGAGTTTGCTGCTGGGATTCCTGGAAGTATTGGCGGCGCTATTGTAATGAATGCAGGGGCATACGGTGGAGAGATGCGGCAGGTTGTAGAGCGTGTTCGGCTAATGACGTTTGATGGTACGCTGATTGAGAAAAGCGGAGCGGAAATGAACTTTGCGTACAGACATAGTTTGGTGAAAGAGCAACCGCTGATCGTTTTGGAAGTGACGCTTTCACTTGCACATGGAAATCAGGAAGAAATACAGGCAAAAATGGAAGACTTGGCAAGTAGGCGGCGGGAAAAGCAGCCGCTAGAATATCCGAGTGCAGGTTCCACATTTAAACGGCCGGAGGGGTATTATGCGGGAAAATTGATTGAGGAGGCGGGGTTGCGCGGCTTCTCAGTGGGTGGTGCGCAGGTTTCTGAGAAACATTGTGGTTTTGTGATTAACAGGAACAACGCCACCGCCGCAGACATTCAGGCGTTGATTATGGAGGTGCAGAGGCGCGTATATGCATCTGCAAAGGTTGCGATAGAACCGGAAGTGATCTTGCTGGGATTTGATTAGAAAGGGCTGATAGGATGAGATTTGTGATCGTTACTGGCATGAGTGGCGGTGGAAAGTCAACGGCGATGAAGATGCTTGAAGATGCAGGTTACTATTGCGCTGACAATATGCCAGTACCGCTGATCGAAAAATTTATGGAACTTTTGGCAATGCCAGACAATGGCATATTGAAAGTAGCATTGGGGTTGGATGTCAGAGCAGACCAGTCTTTTGAAGATGTCAATCAACTTATCGCGCGCCTTCGGGAAAATTATGCCTTTGAGATTTTGTTTCTTGAGGCGGCGGACAATGTGCTGTTAAAACGGTACAAGGAATCGCGGCGTGTTCATCCGCTGTCGGTGGATGGAGATTTGATGAGTGGAATCACACGGGAACGGGCATTGCTTGCAAGCATTAAGCAGGCGGCGGATTATGTGATTGACACGACAAACTTGTTGACCCGGGAACTGAAAATGGAATTAGATCGCATATTTGTCAACAATCAATCTTATAATAACCTGATGGTCAATATTATGTCCTTTGGTTTTAAAAATGGTATTCCACAGGATGCAGATTTGGTTTTTGACGTGCGTTTTTTACCCAATCCTTTTTATATTGACGAGCTGAAACAAAAGACAGGACTGGACCGCGAAGTACAAGATTATGTGATGAGTTTTCCAGAAGCACATGAGTTTGTGGAGAAATTGACGGATATGATTCACTTTCTAATTCCACACTATATTAATGAGGGAAAATATCAGCTTGTCATTGCGATTGGATGCACAGGCGGTCAACACAGAAGCGTGACGCTTGCGGGCGAACTTTATAACCGCATGAAGGACAAAGGCGATTATGGACTTACGCTGCGTCATAGGGATACAAAGTGAAGTAGGTGGTTCCATGTCTTTTTCAGGAGATGTAAAGGACGAATTGGTAAGGCTTGAAAATGATGCGCGGCACTGTCAGATAGCGGAGCTTGCGGCAGTTTTAGTGTATGCAGGGACAGTCAAAACTGATGTTTTGGGAGTGCAGTGTATTGAATTGCCGTCGGATTCCCCTCTGGTGGTGCGAAGAGGTCATATGCTCTTTGACAGATTGTTTGGGGAACAGTTTTTCACGGAAAAACATCTGATACAAGATGAAATATGTGTTCGCAAAGTGCTTCAGACGATAAAGTATAGCGGTGGTGAATTGCTGGTCAATCCACTGTTGATAAAGAGTTTCTGTTGTAAGCGCGCCTTTTTAAGGGGGACTTTTTTAGCCGTTGGTTCCATGAGTAACCCAGAAAAGGGCTATCATTTGGAATATGTGTGTGCAGATGCACAGCAGGCAGCACAGATTATGGATACGCTATTGGCATATGGTATTCGCGCAAAGACTGTGGTGCGGAAAAAGTATCAGGTTGTGTATATTAAGGAAAGTGAGGAGATCGTGGAGTTGCTCAATGTGATTGGCGCCCATGTCTCTCTGATGAAGCTTGAAAATTTACGTATTTTTAAGGATATGCGCAATTCTATTAACAGGAAAGTAAACTGTGAGACTGCTAATATATCAAAGACGGTTCATGCAGCCACAAAGCAGATTGCGGATATTCAATATATCAAAGAACATTATGGATTTGACAATCTAAAACAAAATCTTAGGCAGGTGGCAGAGCTGCGCTTGGAATATCCAGATGCAGCGTTGAAGGAGTTGGGGGAATATTTGTCTCCACCTGTAGGGAAATCGGGCGTAAATCATAGATTGAGGAAATTGAGTGAGCTGGCAGAGAAGCTCAGGGGTGATTGATGAATACAGATTTAGAACAAAAGGCATTATTTATAATCAATCCGCATTCGGGCAAGGGGCTAATAAAAAACAGTTTGCTGGGGATTGTGGATATTTTGGTAAAAGCTGGATATGAAGTGACAGTCTATCCCACACAAGGGCGAGGGGATGCTTGTCGCGCAATGCGTGAGCGCGATAAATCCTACAGTATTATCATATGTAGTGGCGGGGACGGCACACTAGATGAAATTGTGACTGGAATGATACAGTCTGGTTTTAAGACGACAATTGGTTATATTCCGGCAGGAAGCACAAATGATTTTGCAAATAGTTTAAAAATTTCTTCGACCATGAAACAAGCTGCGGAAACTGTGGTTCATGGCACGGTATTTTCCTGTGATGTGGGCAGGTTTAATGAGGATGTCTTTGTGTATATCGCTGCGTTTGGTCTTTTTACAGAGGTCTCCTATGGAACACCGCAGGAGATGAAAAATATGCTAGGGCATATGGCGTATATTTTAGAGGGAGTGAAACATCTTCAAAATGTTAAATCGTATTGGTTAAAAGTGACAAGTGTGTCAGAAAATGGAGAAACGAAGATAATTGAGGATGACTTTATATTTGGCATGATTACAAACTCTTATTCGGTTGGTGGCTTTAAAAGTATTGCAGGCAATGTGTTTAAGGGCAAGATTTCGCTCAATGATGGACTTTTTGAAGTCACGCTCATCAAAATGCCAAAAAATCCTATGGAGTTAAATTCGATTCTGGCAGCGCTTGCCATTCAGAATATCGATACGGAGTATATGTATAGTTTTAAATCGGGAAAACTGATAATAGAGTCGCAGGAGGAAGTTGCATGGACACTTGACGGCGAGTTTGGCGGAAAGCATAAACTGGTCACGCTCACAGACGATATGCAGGCAATGGATATTATGATAAATCAGTAAAAATTTCCATTGGGTATAGTATTTTGCAAAATGCATAAAATAGAAACAATAGAATACTGTAGGCAGGTGATTGCCCTGTGAAAAAAATTCCGAGGCTGATTACTTTTATTGTATGTCTTCCTTTGATTGGAACAGTTTTTATCAAGCCAGATAAGGGGGCATGGAGAACAGAGGAGAGCGATGTGGGAGGCATGGATGACCGCTTTGTCATTCGTGTTGAGGAGGACATTGGAAGCTTTGTTTTTCAACCAGAACAGTTAATAGAATTTTTGATGTATAAGGCGGTTCCAGAGGATATGATATTTAGTTCTTCTGAGGATTATATTGCTGGGACGGATACCGTCAGGGACCCCGAACAGGAGTACTTAAAAGCGCTCGCAATTGTGTGTCGCAGCAATCTTGTAACGGTGTGGGAGGCAGAACAGTGCCCGGAGGTGCTTGATTATGAAAAGATGCACTTTGCGGCAAATTATTTTTATCGGATACATACAGAAGCTGCATCGGATTCCGATGCGCTTGTAAAATTAAAGGAAATAGAACGTGCGGCAAAAGCCGTAAAAGGAGCTGTGATTACGAAGGATGGGAGCGTAAGCGCAGCTCCTTTTTTTACCACTTCGCCTGCGGGAATGCTTGTGTCTGAGGCAGGCGACCAGGTTGGTTTTTCACTCAATTACGCTTATGTGCTTGCGGCGCAAGGCATGGATTTTTATGAGATATTAAAATATTTTTACGGTGATATCAGGGTCAATATTTATGAATAAAATCCTTCTGAGACGTCAATGCTATAGACAGGCAAAGGGTTTGTTGCAGTTTTGTCAGAGGCAGAACTGTTTGCCGGAAATGGAGGGAAAGGATGAACAGACGAAACAACAGGCGTCCTGCCTTGCAGAAAGAAAAGATTAGTATTATCGCAGCATCGGTATTTGTATTGTCGGCACTTACTCTTGCGGGCGTGTATATGTCAAAGCAGGGCGAAGAGAAAAAAGAAGAAAATCGCATAGATTTTGCAAAGCTGGAACAGGAAAACACTACATTGGAGGAAGGAGATACAGGTCTTGCGGACACCAGATTTGTATCCGGCAAAGCACAGTCAGAGACTTCTACAGAGAAAAAGAATCCGATAGACACCAGATTTGTGGATGAGGATATGTACGATCTGAGCGACAACAATGACATGGACGTTGATCCGGCCTTTACGGAGGCAAACTCAGGACAAGTGGAGAACACAAAGTTAAAGAACGCTCTTGAGGGGACAGACAAAGCAGCAGTATTTATGGATGGGCAGGAACAGTCACAGGAGCAAGATCTTGTGATGGATACGCCGTTGACTTTTTCTGATGAGGATTCCCTTGCGCTTCCGGTGATTGGTGATGTTTTGCTGGACTATAGTATGGACAAGGCAATCTATCATACTACGATGCAGCAATACTATTATAATCCGGCGTTGGTCATTGCAGCGAGTGAAGGACAGACAATCACCGCAGCGGCTGATGGCGTGGTGACAGATGTATATTATGATGCTAAGACAGGCAACACAATTTGTTTTGACCTTGGAAACGGATACCTTCTTACGTATGGGCAACTCAGCGATATCAATCTAAAGAATGGTGATAGAGTTTCCGCCGGTGATGTTGTAGGAAAAGTCGCAAAGCCAACAATTTATTATGCTGAAGAAGGAACAAACATTTATTATAAGCTTACTAAGGATGGAGTTCCGATTGACCCTCTGCACAGGGGATGAAATAACATGGAAGGGCATGGTTATTGACAATATGCTTTTATTAGAAAACGCGGCAATTCGCAGTATGAGTGACGCGGCAGGCGAACAATATAAGACGGATATCCTTGAGGGCAGCATACTTATAAAGGACGGAAAAATCCTTGAGGTGTCTCCGAAGATAGAACTCCCACAGTCTGCGGATTGCATGAAGATAGATGTGAACCATCATCTGGTTATGCCAGGAATTATTGAGGCTCACTGTCATATGGGTATCACCGAGGAGAAGAAGGGGCAGGAGGGAGACGACTGCAATGAGACAGTGCATCCTGTCACTCCAATGCTCCGCGCAATTGATGCTATCAATACGATGGATGCAGCTTTTGCCGACGCAGTAAGGGCTGGCATTACCTCTGCAAACATTGGTCCCGGCAGCGCAAATGTTGTCGGAGGCCAGTTTGCAGTTGTGAAGACTTACGGCAGAAGAATCGATGATTTGATTCTCAAATTTCCGTCTGCAATGAAAGTTGCGTTTGGCGAAAATCCCAAGGTAAATTATGCGGGAATGAATACATCGCCTGTAACGCGTATGGCGATTGCAGGAATGTTGCGCAATGAGCTTGTCAATGCAAGGCAGTACTTGGAAAAAAGTGATTGGGAAAACACAGATTTCAATTTGCATTATGAGGCGTGGCGGCCTGTATTTGAGAAAAGGATACCACTCAAGGCGCATGTACACCGCGTCGATGATATTTTTACAGCAATTCGTATTGCAAATGAATTTGGTTTGAATATGACGTTGGACCATTGCAGCGAAGGACATCTGATTGCACAGGAGATTGCGCAGTCTGGTTTTCCTGCCATTGTAGGACCAGATTTAGCCACTCGCAACAAGATAGAAGTGCAGAACGTGGCATTTAAGACAGCGGGCGTTTTGGCTGAGGCAGGTGTGATGATATCAATTACAACAGACCACCCAGTTTCTTTGATTCAGTCGCTTCCGCTGTGTGTGGGACTCTGTGTGAAACAGGGACTTTCTATAGAGGACGGATATCGCGCAATGACAATCAATGCAGCAAAAATCTGTGGAATTTCTGAGCGTGTGGGAAGTTTGGAATCTGGAAAAGATGCGGATATTGCAATCTTTAACGGAAATCCAATGGAGGTATTTACAAAGACGCTTATGACACTGATTGACGGGAAAATAGTGTACCATGATCCGGCAGTTCCAGATGCGGATTCTGGTAAAATTGTGCTGCCACGTTACAGTTTAGCCTAGGACTTTGCATTTACTGCAAAGTCCGTGAAATAACATAGTGGCTGAGATACATCAAGCCACCACGGAGTGGTTTTGCATGGCTTGATGCTTGTGACAGGAAGCCGAAGGCTGAACTGTTACGCTGCCGCAATAGATTTTATTTTAGTAGCTTTACTTGTGGATAAAATGCGTGTAGAATAAGAACAATAAGGGTTTGCTGTTTACTCGTCCAATAACATAGTGGAAATCGTGTGCCAAAATGCGTGCTCTTTCGCATTTTGTGTGCAAATAGGTTGCTGTTTACGTGTTCGATGCATAAAATTGTGCCAAAATTAGATGGGGCATGAACAGTGACTAATAAGGGTTTGCTGTCCTGTGGAAATGCACAGCAGAAAAATACTGCGGAATTGTTTAGGCCATTGTTTGTCTCCTTTGCGAAGTTTCAGCACATATTTTCTTGGAAGGCGGCACAGACAGAGATCTTTGTACATATATTATGAAAGATATACAGCAGGCTATAGGTATAGTAAACGCAAATATTTTTGTGGTTTGCTATAAATCAGCAATCAGGAGAGGAATGGTTAGAAATTATGAAAATTGTTATTTTGGCGGGTGGAACCAGTACGGAGCGTGATGTGTCGCTTGTAACAGGCTGCATGATCTATCATGCACTTAGAAAAAAAGGGCACCAGACAGTTCTTTTGGACTTGTATCTGGGATACGAACAAAAGTTTGAAAATATTTTTGCGTTGGAGAAAGATTGGAGTGAAAATTTTGGCAGCATTTCGGAAAGCTGTCCAGATATTAACGCGGTAAAGGCACTGCGAAAGGATCATCCAGAGTGCGCGATTGGTCCGCATGTCATTGACATCTGTCGTCAGGCAGATATTGTTTTTCTGGCACTTCATGGGCAGAACGGTGAAGACGGTAAGATACAGGCAATGTTTGATTTGTTGGATATCAAATACACAGGCACAGATTATATTTCTAGTGCGCTTGCCATGGATAAGGCAATTTCTAAGGAACTGTTTCACAAGTACAAGATACCGACACCAAAGGGAATCACTGTTTGCCGCAATGAGATACAGATTGTGGAAGTGTGGAATATCTTTCCATGCATTGTTAAAGTAAATTGCGGTGGTTCCAGTGTGGGAGTTTACCGGGCAGATGACAGACAGGAATTGGACAGTGCACTAGCAAAAGCGTTTGTGTTTGAGGATAGAATTTTAATAGAACAGTACATAGATGGGCGGGAGTTTTCTATTGGTGTTATTGATGGAGAAGCGCTTCCTGTCATTGAGATTGCGCCGAAGGTTGGTTTCTATGATTATAAAAATAAATATCAGGCAGGCACGACAGTAGAGACTTGTCCGGCAGAGCTTGATCTCAATGTGACAAGAGCAATGCAGGCTTGTGCAGAGTCTGTATATCGGGCACTTCGGCTGAAAACATATGCGCGTATGGATTTTCGTATGGACAATCAATATCAGTTTTATTGTCTGGAGGCGAACACGCTTCCAGGTATGACGCCAACGTCTCTACTTCCACAGGAGGCTGCAGCAGTCGGCATGGATTTTGCAGACTTGTGTCAGCGGATTATTGACAGTTCTATGCACAAGTATGCGTGAGATAAGGAGGGATTGGCCGCAGCGGTCTTGGAGATTCCGGTAGATTATTGTGGGAGAGGGAGAGACTGTCATGAAAAATATGACATTAAAAAAGATAGCAGAAGCAGTAAATGGAGTGTTTCATACAGAGGCACTATCCGATCAATTTTCGATAGAGGCTGTGGAAGCAAACGGGGTGTTTCTTGATTCGAGGAAAGTTGGAGAAGGAGACATCTTTATTGCAACGCGCGGGGAACATGTGGATGGGCACAGTTTTATAGATAGTGTGTTTGATGCAGGGGCTTTGGGAGTAATCTGCGAACAGGCACCAAAAAACCCAAAAGGACCATATATAGTCGTAAAAGATAGTTTTCAGGCACTTAGAGCGCTGGCGGAGTATTACAGGGCGCTGCTTCCAGTGAAAGTTGTAGGAATTACAGGCAGTGTTGGTAAGACCAGCACCAAGGAGTTTGTGGCAAGTGTTCTGTCAAAAAAATTTTGTGTCCTAAAGACAGAGGGCAATTATAACAATGAGATTGGGCTTCCGCTCACAGTCCTTCGCATACAAGCAGATTGTGAGATTGCAGTACTTGAGATGGGGATTAGCAATTTTGGGGAGATGCATCGGCTCAGTCGGATTGCAAAGCCAGATGTGTGTCTCATTACAAACATTGGGCAGTGTCATTTGGAAAACCTTGGTACAAGAGATGGGATTTTGCGAGCGAAGTCTGAGATTTTTGATTTTATGCAGGAAGGTGCAGGTATTTTTCTAAATGGTGATGATGACAAACTTGTCACAATTCGAGATATAAAGGGCAGCATTCCAGTGTTTTTTGGCAGCGGGAGCAAGAATGCTGTCTATGCAGACCAGTATGAAAACAGAGGACTCAATGGCAGCAGGGCGCGGATCCACATTGACCAAACAGCGTTTCCGGTGGAGATACCGCTTCCCGGGGAGCATATGCTGTATGATGCACTTGCTGCTGCAGCAGTTGGCGCGTTTTTTGGATTGACGCCAGCGCAGATTCAGGCAGGGATTCGGGAGGTGGAGGCTGTGGACGGCAGAAGTCATGTGATGCGTACCAGCCATTACACACTGATTGATGATTGTTACAATGCCAATCCAATCTCTGTAAAAGCTGCGCTTGATTTGCTGAGTATGACAGATAATTCGGATAAAAGCGCACGAAAAATAGCGATTTTGGGAGATATGTTTGAGCTTGGCGCACAGGAGGAGGCACTGCACCGCGAAGTGGGGGTTTACGCGGCGCAGAAAGGGCTTGATGTGGTAATCTGTGTAGGAAAACTGTGCAAAAGTATGTTTGATGGTGCACAGAGCGTAGTGTGTGCCAACAGCACTTGTTATTACTTTGCAGATAAGGAAGCATTGTTTTCCGAGATTGGTAAAATAATCCAGAAAGGTGATCTTGTGCTTGTCAAGGCATCTCACGCAATGCACTTTGAGGAGATTATCGCACGGCTCTCATGACGGAAAATTAGATATTTTCTTTATTCTTTTGATAGGTTTCTAAGATAATATTCTGTACATAGGGCGCTAGTTTTTTCTGCTGTTCTTTTGGGAGCTCTTTGATATAGATTGGCTTGCCATACTCAATGATAACGTGTGCCTTTTTAATCCATGGATATTGGTTTTCAAAGACCGCTGCGCTATTGTTGATGGTCATGGGAATAATGGGACAGCCTGCCTTTACCGCAATCTTAAAGCTGCCTTCATGAAAGGGCAGAAGCGTGCCTTCTTCTTTATTTCGTGTCCCTTCAGGAAAGATACAGATGGATTTGCCATTTTTCATTAGGTCGATAGCGGCAAGGATAGTCTGCATACCTGCCTTGATATTCTCACGGTCAAGGAACAGACAGTGGAGGTTGCGCATCCAAATATTTAACAGAGGCACCTTTTCCATGCTTTTCTTGGCAATATAGCCAGTGGGGCGTGGAACACGAATATAGGTTAATACCACATCAAAAAAGCTTCTGTGATTGCCGATATAAAGCACGGGGGTATCTGTAGGAATATTTTCCTCTCCGATATAGTCCACTTTTGCGCCGGAAAGAAAGCGGATGCATCGAAATGCCCAGCTTACAATTGCCAGACTAGAGCGACTTTTGGCATCAGGGTTGTGTTTGCCAATCAGCCATTCCACAAACATGATAGGTGTGCTCAGTATCAAAAAGAGAATGAGAAAACTTGCAACAAGTAGTAATCGAATCATAAAAGTACCATACCTTTCCTAATTTAATAAAAATTTACGCGACAGTTCAGCCTTCGGCTTCCTGCTACAGGCATCAAGCCATGCAAAATCGCTTCGCGATGGCTTGATGCATCTTGGCCGCTGCGCTTTCTTACGGACTTTGCAGCGTAGTGCAAAGTCCTGCGCTAAACTGTAACAAATTTCCATTCCATTCTATTCTATACAGTATTGCGGTTAAAATCAAGGTTTTAAAGTATATCTTCCCCGGAAACAGCATAAATATAGATATAATATAAATAGTCTCTCGGAATATCAGGCATTAAGAATCCGAGTGTCTATATCATTTTTAGGAGGCAGAATGGACAAATTGGGAAAAAAGAAGAAAAGAATTACCATATTTGTGGCAACGTGTATTATGATGATGCTGTTTCTTGCGGGCTGTGCCGGTGAGTCAACGGAGGATGATAAACTAAAAGATATTGAATTTACTGTAATTGGGGAAGACCAGCAGCCGGATTCTCTTAAGGAGATTATTGCGGAAAAGTCTGCGCAGCCGTTTCAGATTAGTTATACGCTCGGGGAGGAGCTCTATATTGCTGTGGGATATGGTGAGCAGCCAAGCGGAGGATACAGCATCAGTGTAAATGCGTTTTATGAGACAGAGGAGTCCTTGGTGATTGACACAACGCTTATTGGGCCAGGAAAAGCAGAGAATGTGACCAACACGCCAACACAACCTTATGTTGTGATAAAGACGGAAAATATTGCGGATAAGGCAATTGAATTTAAGTAAGATAATGCACAATGGACTTTTCAAACCTTTTATGTGCACGAGCGTCCAAATGAAATATGTCAGTAAGCTGACGGACGCTCGGCGTGCGAGTAGGGGTAACTTTCCCTGCCTAATTAAGAAAGACTGTGAAAGTCTATTATATACAAAGAAAGGGATAAGAGCAATGATGTTAATAGAAAACGGTATAGTGATAGATCCGGCAAATGGCATAAAAAAACAGGCATCTATCTTGATAAAAAACGGGAAAATTGCAAGGGTGATAGATAACAGAGAGGAGCTTGACACAATAGAAATCAATTCTTGTGATAGAATCAATGCTTTCGGCTGTATGGTGGCGCCTGGCCTGGTGGATGTACATGTGCACTTTCGCGATCCTGGGTTTACACACAAGGAGGATATTGAGACAGGAGCAGAGGCTGCGCTGAGAGGCGGTTTTACAAGTGTTGTGTTGATGGCAAACACCAATCCTGTTGTGGACAACACAGAGACACTAACTTATATTTTGGAAAAAGGCAAAAAGACAGATTTAAAGGTTTATAGCTGTGCTACAGTGACAAAAGGAATGGCTGGGACAGAACTGACTGATATGGAGCTGCTTCTTGAAAAGGGTGCTGTTGGATTTACAGATGATGGGAAACCCATTCTTGACGCTACAGTGTTAGAACATGCCTTGAAAAAAGTTGCGGCGCTAAAAGTGCCTGTCAGTCTGCATGAGGAAAACCCTGCGTATATTCAAAATAATGGTGTCAATGCAGGCAAAACAGCAGAATATTTTAAAATAGGAGGTTCGCCGCGTGAGGCTGAGATTTGTATGATAGAGCGTGATCTCCAGATTGCATTGGAAACCGGAGCGATATTAAACATTCAGCATATCAGTACTAAGGAGGGGGTCATGCTGGTTAGAGAGGCAAAGAGAAAGGCGGCAGAACTGGGATTCGATAATATCCATGCAGAGGCGACACCGCATCATTTTAGTTTGACGCAAGATGCAGTACTTCAATATGGAACTCTTGCAAAGATGAATCCGCCGCTGCGAGAGGAAGCAGACAGGCAGGCGATAGTCGAAGGGCTAAAAGACGGCACAATTGACATCATCGCAACAGACCATGCGCCGCATAGTGAGGAAGAGAAGGCAAAGTCCATCACGGAGGCGCCAAGTGGCATTATTGGTCTGGAAACTGCACTGGCGCTCGGAATTACAAACCTTGTCAATACCAATCAGTTGCCGATAGAGATATTAATCGAGAGAATGTCAACGGCCCCAGCGCGCCTGTATGGGCTTTCGGCAGGAACTTTGTCAGAGGGGGCGCCAGCCGACCTAGTAATTTTTGATGCGGGCGCCTCGTGGACTGTCGGAGCGTTTGCATCAAAGTCTTCCAATTCTCCTTTTGCCGGGCATACGCTCAAGGGGGCAGTGTGCTATACAATTGTAGACGGAAAAGTGGTATTTATGAATCGCGCATTGCGCTCGGCGTCATGCCATAAACTTTCTTAAAGGCACGCCGAAATGTATTTGCATTGTTATAACCTACAGAGAGGTAAAGTTCATTCAGGCTGATATCTGTCTCGCGTATCAGCCTAGCTGCCTCGCTCATACGCATATTTTCAAGGTACGTTGAGAAGTTTAAACCTTTTTTCTCTTTGAAAAGATGGGAGAAGTAACTCTCTGAAATCTGAAACTTGTCAGAAATCTTGTTCAATCCCATAGAAGGATCATTATAGTTTTCATGGATATATTTTTCAATCATAGATATCAAATCGGAGTCGTTTGTCTTCTCTGTGAAAAGGGTACAGAGTTTGAGCGCAATATCTTCGCACAACATAAAAGAGACATGCTGGCTAAAGGCATCGTCCAGATTTTTAATGGTTTCTGCTGGCGTGTTTTGCGGCAGTGCAAAGCGCGCTTTGAGCAGCGTGTTTCGGATATCCGACAACAGAAACTGCAACATATTAATAGGAAGCGCGCGCTCCTCAATATTTTCTTGATGCAGCAGGCTAAAGAGTTCCATCACCTGTGATGTATTGCCTGTTGTGATAAAGTGTACCAGCTTTGTAGAGAGCTCATTTGGATAGTAAAAGGCATTTGAGTTTTTCTTAATAAATTCATACGGAAAGAAAATATAATTTTTACTCGTGTAGTTAACTGCCTCCATCGCTTGCTGATAGGACTCCCAAACATTCAAAATATCACTTGTATTCTTGCCAATTCCGGCAAACAGCCATATCCCATAAGTATCCAAAAGATAATCATGTATTTTCACAATTTCTTCATTGGTCTTGATGATTAGGTCTTTCTCATCTTCTGGGTGACCAATAACAATCAGTCCATAGATACGGTCAGAAGGGCTAAAACAGAAGAGTGGGCTGCCTAGAAATTTTTCAAGTGTTTCCAATATAATTTTATGACATTCTTCGTGTGTAAGAAATCCTTCTGGATAAGTATGATATTCATTGGCACTGTTGTAGGCGACAATATATAAACCATTGTAGAGAAGGTTTTCCTCTGTCAGTCCGAGAAATGTCTTGGCATAGGAAGCTTCCTGTGGAGAGAGAATCATGCCGCGCAAGAACTGGCGCACATAGGAGTGAAAAATAATAGGGCGCTGACTATCCATGACTTTCTGCAAATGACTTTTCTCCTGCTCTGTCACTTGTAGTTTTTGACCAAGCTGTATAATAGGCCGTATGTTTCGGGCAGAGAGCATGAAAATAAGGATAAGACCACCAATTAAAGTTGCCACAAATAATGCAGCGTACAATATTTGTGGGGGTGCATTATTTGCGGTTGCCTCGTAGGAAGGATGGCTATAATAGTAGGTAAAGCCTGTATTTTCAGATAAATAGCTGTTCATGGTCATCTTGCAGGATTTCAAAAAGGTCTCCATCTGATTAAACTGCGCCTCTGCAATCATGCTGCTAAATATTTGGCTCTCCACAGTAAAAAGTGACAGGATACTATCCCCCTGCTCACTTTGGACAGAGAGAAAACGATATGGCGCATCCATGTTCATACAGTCAAATAAGATGGAAAGTTCTTCCTTCTCAAGAACAAAGTAAGTGACGGCATGGACATCCATATAGTTGAGGTCATTCAGATCAATCACATACATATAGAAATCTTTGCCACTGCGTGGAAGAAACATATCCATGGGAATAAAATGATAGTAATATTCGGGTGTTGTCAGCACTTCCATAAAAATTTCGTGGACTTCTTCAGCATATCCCTTAATTCGTTTATAAAATCTGTCCTGTTCGACATAATAACCAGAACCTAAGATATAGTCGGAGTTTGGAAAGTAACAGTAGACTTCGGTCATGGGTAGGAGTATCTGCGGATACACATCAGTAGCTACAGAAGAAGCAACTGCATTGCCAAGAACAAGCAATTCATTGTCCACTTCTGTATTTCTAGCCAGAGTACGGAATCTTCCGTCTTGCAGAAGCTGGCGGCAGTATGTTTTCATAATATCAATATCTTTCTCAAACAATTCTACATTGCTCATAAGCGTCGCCTTTGCCTGCCAATTATACAGGCGCCGGGAGGCTCTTGCATCAGACACATACAGATAGGCACACAATAGTAAGATAATGAATAGAAAAATGCTATAAGAGGTTATCATTTTCAGCATAAGGGACTGTCTATGATAGATATTATTTGCTTGATTTCTTGATAATTTTATGTCACTTTGTATATTTTTAAACGAAATACGCACGTTTGTTTACCTCTTTTTTAATGTTTTTAATTAAAATTTAAACATAATTTCTTTTTTATATTATCAGCAAAATAAAAAAATTACAATATGTAAGTGTTTTCAGAGGTGCGAAAATAAAGGATTCTATTTTTTTGATGTGCAAAATATGCACGTTAGTCAAAAATTGTAGCTTGAAATAGCAAAATGCACAATGCTATAGTACAGAGTAGAGAGGGGGATGCTGGAAAGCGGCATCATTTCTTGAGAGATTAATTTTTTAAAGGGAGGAAGAAAATGAAAAAGAAAGCATTATCCTTACTATTAGCATCGACAATGGTTATCTCATTGACTGCATGTGGCGGTGGCAACAATGAGACATCAAGTAACTCTTCATCTGGAAACAGTAATACTGCTTCAGCAGATAAGAATGGAGACGCTGCGTCATCTAATGATAATACATCAGGGGAAACTGGTTCAGGGGACTATATTCTGACAGATGTTAAGATTATGGTGAATGGTACAGTAAACTCTGTAAAACAGGAGACAGAGGCACAGCAGACAACAAGAGATGCGTTTATTCCACAGCTTGAAGCTGCGGTTGGCGAGGCAATTGGACATGAGATTAACATTGATTTTGAGGTTGCAAGCCATTCAGATTATGCGGGTTATGTAGGACGTATGTTCGTTAGCGAGCAGTATCCTGACGTTATGATTATGAGCGCTGACATGCTCAAACAGTATGAGACAACAGGATTGTTGTGGGATATGGCAAACGCATATGACAATGCAGAGTTTCAGAATCGTATGAAGCTGCCTGGTATCAATGAAGGCTTAAAGGATGCGCAGGGACATCTGTACGGATTTGCACCGACATACGGCAATGGATGTATTACATATGTAAAACAGGCATGGTTAGACAATCTGGGCATTAATGGCGACGATATTAAGACCTATGATGATTTTTATAATATGTTGGAGCGGTTTTCCAAGGAAGATCCAGATGGAAATGGCATAGATGGTGATACTTATGGATTTATTTCCGCAGGTTTGATTGGAAGCGAAGCTCCTTGGATCAACTATGTGGCAGAGTTCTGGCAGGGAGCATATCCAAGCATTATTCAGGGTGAGGATGGCGTTTGGTATGATGGTTTTCAGGCGCCAGAGGCAAAGGAAGCGCTTCTTAGAATGCAGAAGGCATATCAGGATGGCGTGATTGACCCGGATAGTTTTACGGCAGGTACAAAAGATGCACGTGAGAAATGGTTTGGCGCAGAACAGTCTGGTTCCGCAGGTGTATTTTCATACTGGGCTGGTACATGGTATCAGAACCTTGCAAACAACTTAGAGAAGAACGGCGTGGACAATGAGGTGTATGAGTTAGCACCAATTAAGGAGATCACAGACACCTTTGGTGGTTATCTCAACAGAGAAGCTCCCGTTTGGGTTATCTTGGATGATGGTGATGGTGATGATTCTCGTGAGCAGGCAATCTTTACTGCAATCCTCGACACAATGCTTGACGGTGATAAAGTACAAACTCTGTGGACATATGGTCCAGAAGGTATTGCATGGTCTACGGAGGCTGAGGACTTTGCACTTTATCCAGATGATCCTGATAAGAGAAAAGAGTACTCCTACAAAGATGGCGAGTTCCATATGCGTCCAGGTTTGGAGGATCCCAATGTTCTTGCAGTTAAGAATCATCTCGATCCGGCACTTGTTATCGCGCCACTCACAAACGGTTATGTCAGCAGCACAGATTTGCAGGATGTCAGCAATAAGTTCTTTACAGACCACTGTGTAGACGCTCCGTCAGCACCTGCTTCTGAGACATACAGTGAGCGTTCCGCAGAAATTATTGACGCGCGTGATGTAGTGATTGCGGAAGTTGTTGTTAATGGCGGTGATGTTGATGCTGCTATGCAGAAGTATACTTCAAGCGTTGGTAGTTTGGTTGACCAAATCTTAGAGGAACTCAATAGCGCTCAGTAAATCCAGAAACAATATAGCACATATTCCCTGTACTGCCTGTGGGGCAGCCCCGGCAGCACAGGGATTTTTTTACCAAAAAACAAGTATTTAAAAGAAAGGAAGAGACGGTATGAGCAATAATAATACAATCATGACTTCCGGCACTGTTCAGGTTCGCAAGAAACCATTGGGACTCCGTATCTGGAACAACCGTGGTCATTATATCATGTTTGTGCCCGTATTTATCTTTGTACTAATCCTAAACTACTGGCCTATGTTGGGTATTCGGTATGCATTTATGGAGTACAAGGCAGGCGGAACTCCCTCATGGACAGGTTTTACACATTTTGAAAGAATGTTTAGCACAAATGCCTTTTGGTCGGCGTTTGGCAATACGCTGGTACTAAGTCTTGTAAAACTGTTCTTGACCACCTTTGCATCGGTTATTGTATCTGTCTTCCTAAATGAAATGGGAAATCTCTTTGTGAAGAAGACCTTACAGACCATTATCTATCTACCGCATTTTATGTCTTGGGCAGTGGTGGCTTCCATTTTCACTTTGATTCTGTCTCCTTCCAGCACAGGTATGATCAATGGTATGTTGCGGGATATGGGTATATTAGGACCAAATGACAGCAGCATCTATTTCCTGGCAGATTCCAAGATGTGGCGACCAATATTCTATATGATTAATATTTGGAAAGATACAGGTTGGGGAACAATTATCTTCCTTGCAACATTGTCCGGTATCAGTCCAGAGCTGTATGAAGCTGCTGATATTGATGGTGCGACACGTCTTCAGAAGATTCGTTATGTGACAATGCCGGCTCTTGCCAACACAATTATTACTGTTTTGATTTTGAATCTGGCAAAGGTTATGAACTTGTTTGAGTCTGTATTCGTATTGTACAACAGTGCGGTGTATGACGTATCAGATGTTATTGGTACTTATATTTATCGCCAGACCTTTATGGTTGCTAGACCAGACTACGGTTACTCTACAGCAGTAGGTTTGTTCCGTTCTATCGTCGGCTGTATTTTGGTATTGATCTGTAATAAGGCGAGCAATAAAGTCCGTGGCCGCGGCATTGTATAGGAGGTGCGAATATGGCTGAAACAAAAGTGGCTTACAAAAAGCCTAAGACAAAGATTACTGTCTTTTCTGTGGTCAATTATATTGTTTTTATCATTTTGGCACTGATTATTTTAGTACCAATGTGGAAAGTATTAGTGGACTCTTTTAATGCTGTGGGTGTGTATCAGTTCCGGTTGTGGCCGACAGATTTTACTCTCGATGGCTATAAGGTTATTTTGGGAGAGCGTGGACTGTTAAGACCGCTTATCAATTCCTTTGTCACAACGATTGCAGGTGCATTACTGGGGCTAGTACTCAGTACACTGGGCGGCTATGTTTTGATTCAGTTTGATATGCCTGGTCGTAATCTGTTGGCATACTTCCTGCTTTTTACCATGATTTTCTCCGGTGGTATGATTCCAGAGTACTTGGTAATGAGACGTTTGGGTTTGCTCAACAATATGTGGATTCTGGTAGTTAAGCATGGTATTAACGTGTCAAATATCGTTCTGATGAGAAACTTTTTTGAGGGGATTCCTGCAAGTTTGTTTGAGGCAGCGCGAATTGATGGCTGTACTCCAATGGGAATTTTTGTGAAGATTGTACTCCCACTCTCAAAGGCAGCGCTTGCTTCTATTGGTCTGATGTTTGCTGTGGCAGTGTGGAATGATTACTCTACAGTTCAGATTTACATAAACTCTCCAGATCAGGTAAACTTCCAGTATAAACTTCGTGTTATGATTATGGATGGCGACACGCCGCCTACCGCCTACCCGATTTCGCAGACAACTTTGTACAACGCAGGTATCATCGCGGCAATTCTTCCGTTTATGATTCTGTATCCATTCTTACAGAAATATTTTGTAAAGGGTGTTAATATCGGAGCTGTTAAGGAATAAAGTGCGAAGAGAACGCAGGCGAACTTGTTCGTTTTGCGTTCTTTATTTATGCACAGCCCCGTACAGAGGAAAAAAGCCGCTAAAGCGGCGCACGGGTCGCGCGCGAGAAGGGGAAAGTCTTTCCTACTCGATTGCACAGCCAGCACAGAAGAAATAAGCCGCTAAGGTGGCACATGGATCGTGTGGCTAGTAGGGAGGAAATCAAATATGGAAAGTACTACAACTAAAATTTATTGGGCAGCGGATTCTACTGTTCAGACAAATAAGATTACGACATATCCGCAAACGGGTATTGGACAAGTGTTTTCACTCTATACAAGGGAGGGTGTTGTGGTTATCAATCATGCTAAAAATGGCAGGAGCACGAAGAGCTTTATTGACGAAGGGCGTCTGGATGTAATTGATGCACAGATTGGAGAAGGAGATTTTCTGTTTGTACAGTTTGGACACAATGATGAGAAAAGTGAGGACCCTGCACGTTATACAGAGCCGTTTTCTACCTATATGATGAATTTGAGGAGATATATTGATGTTGCGAGAAAACACAATGCATTTCCTGTACTGATTACGCCTTTGGAGCGCAGGTGTTTTGTGGATTCCAAACATCTAGGTTTGGGTGCGCATTCAGATTATGTGGCGGCGATGAAGCAGACAGCAGAACAAAATAATGTGCCGTTAGTGGATTTGTACAGCATGAGCCGCGCTGCACTAAAAAAGGCAGGAGAACAGGAGAGCCGCAAGTGGTATATGTATTTTATCCCAAGGATTTATGATAATTATCCAGAAGGAAAAGAGGATAATACGCATTTAAGATATGAAGGTGCTGTAAAATACGCGGGTCTGATTGCAGACGGTTTGCGTGAATTAGGTGGAATTTATAAAGATTTAGTATTATAAATCGAGTGGGGGAAGTAACCTTCCCCTACTCGCGTGACCTGTGCGCCGCCTTAGCGGCACATTTCCTCTGCACAGGTCTGTGCATAAAAAGAGTAGAGCTGTGCGCTGATTTTGCAGTGTACAGCTCTATTACATATAGTTTATCTAAGATTAATCAGATGGCAGTGTAAATTTGCTGATTAGGGAATCCAACGTCATAGCCTGTGCAGAAAGTTCTTCGCTTGTTGCGGAAGCTTCCTGTGCTGTTGCGGAGTTCGACTGAACAACCTCGGAAATTTGGTTGACACCAAGTTCTGTCTGTTTCATTGCCTCTGCCTGTTCCGTCGCTGTCTCGCTAATGGTTTTAGAAGAACTTGCAATCAGCTCGATTCCCTCTACAACGCGGTCAATGGAGGCATTTACAACGTCAGCAGTCTTGCTGCCATCTGCGATTGCGCTCAGTGAGGTTTCAATCAGGGTTCTGGTTTCTGCAGCAGATTTCGCACTCTGTTCTGCCAACTGGCGAATCTGATCGGCTACGACTGCAAATCCTCTTCCGGCTTCTCCGGCTCTTGCGGCTTCAATAGAAGCATTTAAGGAAAGCAGATTTGTCTGTGAAGCAATGTCCTCAATTTCGGAGATAATATTTCCAACCTGTTGAGATGCATCATTGATGCGAGACATTGCATCCATCATTGCTTTCATTTCTCTGTGGCTACGCTCTGCCTCATCTGCATATGTACGTGCTTGATTGTAAGATTCACCGGCATTGTTTGCAGTTGCGCGGATATCATCCGAGATGGTTGTAATGGTTGCCTGCATTTCTTCAACAGCGCCTGCTTGATCTGTGGCACCTTCTGCTAGATTCTGGGAGGCGTCCGCCAAGTTGCTGGCACCAGCAGCTACTTGGTTTGAAGCTTCACTGACTGCAAGTAAGGTCTCGGCCATCTGGCGTTTCAGCAGTCTCATTGCGGTCAGAATTGCCTCAAATTCACCAATATATCTACTTCTATCTTTGCTGACAACTGCAAAATTGGCATTCGCCATCTGATCAAGCACTTGCGCTACATCATGGATAATGAACTGAAGTGATGCGGCCATATTGACAGTAACATCAACCATATCAGCAAGTTCATCTTTCGTCTCAACGGTTGGGAACGGCGACGAAAGATCACCTTTTGCAAAGATATCCAGACGCGCTTTGAGCTGGTCAAGCGGAATGGCAATGCTATTTGCGATGCCCTTGCCAAGGGTAAGCGCAAAGATAATGGAACCTGTAATTATAATAATGATAACAACTGTCAATACAACAATAATTGTAGTAAGCATATTGGACATTTCTTGGCCTTTATGTACCTTGATCTCCATGATTTGTGTCAGATCATCGTAGATTGAATTGTACATAGGGGCTAGTTCATTTAGCGCCTTGTCCTGCGCTAACTTACACTGTTCCTGGTCAGTAGTAGCACCTTGGTCAATAATTTCCTGCTCAAATGCCCAATAGTCATCAAGCTGATCTTCTATATCTTTGTACAGTGTTTTATTTTCCTGAGTAATCATACTAGATTCAAGATTGTCAAATTCTTTAATAAACTCAGATTTATAAGTTTCATGGTCTGATAGTATTTTTTGGATAGCATCTGGCTCGTCGTAGCCGATAATGCCGCGCATTGCGGAACGGGAATCAGCAAACTGTGACATTGCTCTGCCAATGTCACCCTGTGCAAATCCATAGTCAACGATGGTAGAAGCATAGATTCGTGATATAGCGATCATGGTGACCAAGACTATGGCTGAGACCATGGTCAGAATGACTGCAACCATAATGAAAGCTCTGGTGAGCCGGTCTCTGATTTGTAGATTATTCAGTTTTTTTAGCATGGTTTTCGTTCTCCTTACTTTTGTGGTGTAGTACAATATACTGCTTATTTCTTCTGCGCATGTATAGACTGACAAGGAATTTATGTGCCCAGGACAAATAATATTTATATTAAAATTATATAACTACTTATTGGTTTTGTCCAATATTTTTAGAATATATTACAAAAATATAAGCCAATGCATATTACATTGACCTATATTTTTGTAGTATTATGTACTATTTAGATATTTGGGAGTTTAAATTTGCTGATTAAAGAATCCAGTGTCATTGCCTGTGCTGACAGTTCCTCGCTTGTAGCGGAGGCTTCCTGCGCAGTCGCGGAATTTGATTGGACAACCTCAGAAATTTGGCTGACACCAAGCTCGGTTTGTTTCATTGCCTCAGCCTGTTCATTTGCCGTTTCACTGATCGTCTTGGCAGAGTTTGCAATTCGTTCAATACCTTCCACAACACGATCAATGGAGGCGTTCACGACATCTGCTGTTTTGCTGCCATCTGCAATTGCGCTCAGTGAGGTTTCAATCAGAGTTCTGGTTTCTGCAGCAGAGTTCGCACTTTGCTCTGCAAGCTGACGAATCTGATCTGCTACAACAGCAAAGCCCCTTCCGGCTTCTCCGGCTCTTGCTGCCTCGATTGAAGCATTTAAGGAGAGCAGATTTGTCTGTGACGCAATGTCTTCAATCTCAGAGATGATGTTTCCAACTTGTTGTGATGCATCATTGATGCGAGACATTGCATCCATCATTGCTTTCATTTCTCTGTGGCTGCGTTCTGCCTCGTCAGCGTAAGTGCGCGCCTGATTATAGGATTCGCCTGCGCTGTTTGCGGTTGAGCGAATATCGTCGGAGATGGTGGTAATAGTTGCCTGCATTTCCTCAACAGCGCCAGCCTGGTCAGTAGCGCCTTCGGCAAGGTTCTGGGAAGCATCTGCGAGATTGCTTGCGCCTGCAGCTACTTGATTGGAAGCTTCACTGACTGACTGCATTGTCTCGACCATTTGCTTTTTCAAAAGTCCCATTGCGGTTAAGATCGCCTCAAATTCACCAAGATATTTTGACTTGTCTGTGCTTGAAGCAGTAAAGTCTGCTGCAGCCATTTGATCCAATATATCTGCCACATCATGGATAATGAATTGAAGGGAAGCAGCCATATTGGTCGTAACGGTAACCATATCGGCAAGTTCATCTTTGGTTTCAACGGTCGGGAACGGAGATGAAAGATCACCCTTTGCAAAAATATCTAGACGAACTTTAAGCTGGTCAAGTGGTACTGCAATGCTATTTGCGATGCCCTTGCCAAGGGTAAGCGCAAAGATAATGGAACCTGTAATTATAATAATGATAACAACTGTCAATACAACAATAATTGTAGTAAGCATATTGGACATTTCTTGGCCTTTATGTACCTTGATCTCCATGATTTGTGTCAGATCATCGTAGATTGAATTGTACATAGGGGCTAGTTCATTTAGCGCCTTGTCCTGCGCTAACTTACACTGTTCCTGGTCAGTAGTAGCACCTTGGTCAATAATTTCCTGCTCAAATGCCCAATAGTCATCAAGCTGATCTTCTATATCTTTGTACAGTGTTTTATTTTCCTGAGTAATCATACTAGATTCAAGATTGTCAAATTCTTTAATAAACTCAGATTTATAAGTTTCATGGTCTGATAGTATTTTTTGGATAGCATCTGGCTCGTCGTAGCCGATAATGCCGCGCATTGCGGAACGGGAATCAGCAAACTGTGACATTGCTCTGCCAATGTCACCCTGTGCAAATCCATAGTCAACGATGGTAGAAGCATAGATTCGTGATATAGCGATCATGGTGACCAAGACTATGGCTGAGACCATGGTCAGAATGACTGCAACCATAATGAAAGCTCTGGTGAGCCGGTCTCTGATTTGTAGATTATTCAGTTTTTTTAACATGGTTTTCGTTCTCCTTACTTTTGTTATAGTACAATTTTTGTTTCATTCGTCTTCGCTTATCACTGGGAAAGGATTTGTGCGCAGAACAAATTATATATAGTGAATTATATAACGATTTATTAAATTTGTCCAATATTTTTGGTGCATATTTGTATTATTTTGTGTTTTTGTTATAATTCACATTCTCGAAAAATTTAGTTTGTTTTAGGCTATTCTGGTGTAAATTATGACAATCTATGTATAAAAAATGCCAAAAAGTGACATTTTGGTATATAATTCCCACTATTTTAATGAACATATGAACTATAAATGTTTTTAATATAGATTATTAAAAAATGACTAATATGTACTAATATAGTGCATTATAATTTTGCATTTTACAATAGAATTGCTGAATAAAAAGATGCGGCCTGCTAAAAAGCAGGCTTCGTATAATGTAGATTCCTATGTACAATAATTTATATAGACAATGCAGCTATTTTCTATTGTGTTTATTGTGTCACAAGACCTAACAACTTTTCGGTAATTTCTGCCATGTTTGAGGAGACTTGTTTTGTATTTTGTGATATGCGGACATTTTCTTCCACAACGCCGGATATCCGTTCAATTTGACGAACAGCATGTGACACAATATCTACATTTTGACGAACCATTCCAGTGACAGTCTCGATGCTATGGTTGGTTTTCTGAATATTTTCCACTACAATGTCGAACGCTTCCACAGTCTGGTCAGTAATCTGGCGCCCACTCTGCACTGCATTGATGGAGTTCATAATCAGTTCGTTGGTTTCTCTGGCGGCTTGTGCGCTTCTGGCTGCCAGTTCCCCAACCTGAGTCGCCACAACGGCAAATCCTTTTCCTTTTTCTCCGGCTCTTGCTGCCTCAATGGAAGCGTTTAGGGACAGCATATTGGTCTGCTGTGCAATGGAGTTAATCTCACCAATAATCTTTTCAATCTCCATGGACATATCACTGATTTTTTGCATGGAATCTGTCAGAAGCTTCATGCGGGACTGTGTTTGAATAATCTTTTCTGAGGTGGTTTCTGTCTCAGCGGTGGCGCTGACAGAAACCTGTACACTACTGTTTAGTTCCTCGGTTAGTTGCTGCATAATTTGCTTTAAGTCTTCTACAGCAGTTTCTTGTTCCCCCGTTCCATTATAGATGCTGTCAGCATTTTCAAGGGTTTCCCCGGATACTTGATTCAATTCGCTGCAGGAGTTCTTAACATTCTCGATCAGCAATTGATTGTGTTTCATATCCTGTTTCTGTTGTGCGATTAATTGTTCGTTTTCTCGAATGCTCTGACAGATACTTTGAACCATTTTATTGATACTGTCAGAGAGCATCACAAACTCGGGATTTCCGGTTTCGTGTACAGTAATCTCAAAATTTCCGCTTGCAATTGCGTGCATGGAACTGGAAATATGGTTGATTCCTTGCACAATCTTATCATCTACCATGCGGTTAATCATATATAGCAGTACACTAAATATAATGAGCATACTCAGAGAAACGACAAAAGTTTGACTTGTACGACCAGCATAGTATTCGCTGGAGGGCATAAAAGTTCCAATAATTTGACCATTGGACTCTTCTGCTACATAATAACCTTTTTCACCATCAATAACTGCTTTTCCTTTGCCGACAAGTTTTGACGGGAATCCTACATCCGTGGCGCGTGTGCCAATCAGGGAAGAATTTTGATGTGCCAAGATTAGTCCGCTAGTGTTATCAATTGCGTAGACATACCCCCGTTCACCAAAGTCAACATCTTTGAGTACAACAGAAATCTCTGTTCCAGCAAGCATATTTTCAAGTACTTCTGGGCGCACACCGACCTGTACAAGTCCTTTGTCGTCGGTTCTGGCAACACCAATGTACTGCATCACGATTCCTTCTGCCACATTTCTTTGTGGTTCTTGTACAATCTCAATAGAAGGATCGTTAGCAATGACCATAAAAGCATTGGACTGCTCGCCACTTTTCATGTCAAAACCAATGTATGCATCGATTGTGCTGCTGGTAATGATGCCGTTTTCATTGATAATATGCAGCTCGTTGACCATCAGTCGGTCTTTGACTGCATTGAGTTTATTTGTGTTTCCGTTGATGGAAGAATCTGCGGCAAGGATATCGGCAAAGGCTCTTGCTTTTACAAGATTATCTTGGCTTAGATTTTTGGTGAGTTGTGCAATGTTTGTCTCGTTGGCAGCGAGCTTTGAGCGAACATCTTCAAGCTTTGTCTGACTTGCAATCGTGTTGCTTGATTGGCTGACAAATGTCTGCAACGCAAAGACGGCTGTGATTGTGATGAGTAGTGCGACAAGCATATAGAAAAACAGCCGCTGCGTAAATATTTTTTTCATTTTAGTACCTTCCTTCCCGGAGTTGGCAGGAAATGTTTGGAAGTAATTTCTAAACAGTCCTTTCAGTTATCATGTTATGGTATATATTGACTATTATAACTTTTTACATAAAATACATCAAGTCTTTTAGTATCGGTTTCTATAAGAATTATTAATAGGTTACAATTCACACCCATGCCAGATTTCGTATTGATTTAGGATGATTGGGTGTGAATTGCAACAATTGATGCACACAAAATGCCACAAAGCGGGCATTTTGGCGCTGGATCTGACACCATGCAGCAAGTGCATGGTGCGGGTGTGAAAAGTAACATTAATAGACTCCAAAGTCTGTTATATTATAATAAGATTGTAAATAATAAAGAAGTATGCTATAGTGATAATTGGTTAGTTGAAGCTAATCACTGCTTGTTGAATATTAATTACTGTTTGCACAATTTTTTCGTCGAAACATATATTATAAGGAAGAAAAAGGAGGAAGTTAGCATGGATATCAATCTGGATATCGGCGTGGTGGCGGGGGTAATGATACCATTTATCGGGACGACGCTAGGTTCAGCTATGGTGTTTTTTATGAAAAACCAGATTAATAAAAAAATTGAGAAGCTGTTGATGGGGTTTGCAGCGGGTGTGATGGTGGCGGCGTCTGTGTGGTCACTGCTAATACCGGCAATTGACATGGCAGCAGAGCAGAATAAAGTTGCGTGGGTACCAGCAGCGGTAGGATTTATCCTAGGAATGGCGTTTTTGTTGCTTCTGGATAGTGTGATACCACATCTGCATCTTGACATGGAGAAGCCGGAAGGCATCAGAACGAAGGCAAAAAAGACCACAATGATGGTGTTTGCGGTAACGCTGCACAATATACCAGAGGGAATGGCTGTTGGCGTCACGTTTGCAGGAGCGCTGCTGGGCGATGCGCAGATTACAATGGCTGGCGCCTTCACGTTGGCATTGGGTATAGCGATACAGAATTTTCCAGAGGGCGCAATTATTTCAATGCCGCTAAAAAGTCAAGGCACTTCTAAGCGAAAGGCATTTGTGTATGGTGTACTCTCAGGGCTGGTGGAACCCATAGGTGCGATGCTAACGATTTTGCTCGCAGGATTGATTGTGCCAATACTTCCCTATTTTCTGGCATTTGCAGCGGGCGCAATGATTTACGTCGTTGTCGAGGAGCTAATTCCTGAGTCGCAAGCAGGAGAGCACACAAATATAGGAACAATTGGTGTTGCGATCGGGTTTGTCGTGATGATGGTGCTCGATGTGGCGTTGGGATAATGGTCTAAAGTTGACCTTTGGTGTCGCACTTTTACGTCTGTTAACGCAACCGTTTCAGGTGGAAATTATTTTTTATCAGGTTCTAATGATTTGTGTGTTAAAAATGTGCCCAATAACATAACAAAAAGCATGACACATAGATAATACGGAAAGAGTGCGACACTAATAAACTGTGCAATTAAGCCGAACAGGACAGGGGCGAGCAGAATACTGATATAAGATGCGGACATCTGTATGCTCACAACCGCTTGTGACCGTTCTTTTCCAAAGGTTTCTGGTGTGAGATGAATCATGTTTGGAAAAATAGGACCGTTTCCCAAACCAATCAAAAATAGTGCACCGCCGACAGCAACAGGCGGGATGGGCAGGAGCAGCAGTGTGATGGCAGTCAGCGTGATGCACTGTCCTATTTTTATAATTTGCTGACTGGTGCATTTTAGGGCGAGAACACCGGAAGAAAAACGACCGAGTGCCATGCCAATATAATAAAACATAATGACTTTTGCAGCGGCATCCACTGCCATTTGTTTTTCATTGACTAGAAATGTACTTCCCCAGATACCGCAAGTGTACTCAATTGCGCAAGAACCAAGAAAGATAAGACAGACCCTGCGAACTTTTTGGTCTTTTAGCAAGTCAATGATTCCGACAACAAGTGCATTTTCTTCTTCGTAGGAATCTGCACTGTTGACTTTTTTCCACAATGGAATAGAAATAATTGTCATCATAGCAATTACTAACTGCACCCAGAAGACAGTCTGATAGCCTTGTCGCCAGTTGCCAGTTGCGGAGAGCATGAGTGACATAAGATAGGGGCTGAGCGAGACACCAATTCCATAAAAACAGTGTAGAAAGTTCATATGAACAGCCCGATAGTGTAGCGCAACATAATTGTTTAGTGCAGTGTCAATTGCACCAGCGCCAATTCCAAGCGGAACAGCAAAAAGGCACAGAAATAGTATGCTAGGAGCAACGGAGAAGCCAAGCAGTGCGCCGGCAGTTATAGCGGTGCTTACGGCAGTGATTTTCGCGGTTCCGAAGTGCTTTATAAGCCTTGTGGATAGTAGGCTGGAGAGAATAGTTCCGCCAGAAATAATACTTGTCACAAAGTTTGCGTGGGAGATAGCGACGCCAAATGCTGGATAAATTGCGGGCCACGCGGTTCCAAATAGGGAGTCGGGTATTCCTAGACCAATAAAAGTGATATAGATAATAATTAAAAGTAGAGTGCTCATGGATTGAGTCCTCCTGTGTAGTCGTATATTTTGTACGCTGATATAATTTGTGTGTATATGATAGAAAACTGTCACAAAAGCAGGTACAAGGCAGATTTAGCACTATTATATACATTCCACGAAATGATTGCAAGAAGTTTTAGGAAATAGAAAAAATGTAACCAAAAGGGCATCTGATTTGTATATATTATAAGGAACTGTAGAAAAATAACTGACGCATCTTGACTTGGCTATTTCTCCGATTATGCATGCCAAAAAGCCTCGCCGTAGCCCGCTGCGCCTACGTTTTTTGACATACCTCCTCGAAGAAATATCCTACGCAATCTGCATCACTTATTTTCCTACAATTCCTAAAGAGTCAAAAGTAGTGTGAACTGGAGGGCGAATATGAAGTGTTGTAGAAAAAAGTGTATAATAAATACATTGGGCATTTTGTTAACTGGAGTCACGCTGACAGGGTGTGGAAAGGCGGTTGAACAGAAAAATGATAGCCTCCATATCTATGCAAGTGGGAGTGATGTCATTATGGATTATGCAGTGAAAGAGTTTCAAAGACGTTATCCAGATATTGATGTGGAGTATGCAGGACGCAAAATTATAGAAGACGCAGAGGAATTTTATGGATATAATCAACAGCTTTCGGCGCAGTTGATGAGTGGGTCAGGAGCGGATGTATTCTTTATACAAGACTACTGGGATATAGACAAGCTAATACAGGCGGGGGCATTTGCGGACCTAAGTGAAATTTATGACAACAGTGTGGTCTTTCAGGATGCCGATTTTCGAGAAGATATTATGAATGCAGGTATTTTTGATGGGAAACGATATTTTTTGCCAATGGAGTACAGACTTCCAATGATGATTTCTATACGCGAAGTATTAGATGAGGCAGGGTTTCAGATTGAAAGTTGTACAGATTTTAACCGCTTTATGGAGGAGTCCAGCCGTTATCTAAACAGCGTCAATTATGATAGGCGCCTGTTCCGGATGGATGTGAGTGCGAGAAATTGTATCTTTTGGGCAGGGTATCCTATTGTGGACAAGGGTGAAGTAGTCTGGGACATTGAGGAAACTAGAGAGTATTTTACATGGTTTAAAGATATCTATGCGCGCGGAACAGGAGAATATATGTTTGGAGATTTGTTTGGAGCGGCTGCAGTGCGTGATGGTGAGTGTCTTTTTGAGAGTTCTGGTTTTCTAAATACTGATTTAAATGCGATTCGAGCACTCTATACTATTGGAACGCCAATCAGTGTTCCAATATATAATAAGGACGGCGGTGTTACTGCGTTGATTGAAAGAGCAGTGGCAGTGCGCGCAAACAGTGAGAATATGGACAATGTCAGAAAGTTTCTGGAAATCTTATTTGAAAAACAGATTATGGAACAGCCGGGGGCGTTGCGAGAGGATATCAGCGTGCGAAAAAGTGTGATGGAAAAGGAGTATGAATCCTATCTGATAGAATGTCCCTTTAAAGTTGCTATAAATGGATTTCCATTTGAAGTTCCGCCTTTGAAAAGAGAGGATTTTGACGCCTATCTTGCATGTGCGGACAAGGTGGATAAAATTGTTTACTGGCCCGCATGGAGACAGGATTTTTGGGCGGAGATAAATCCTTATCTGAAAGGAGAGGTTTCTTATGAGGAGGCAGCCAAGAACGCAAAAGACAAGTTAGAGTTTTATTTATCAGAATAACGAATAGGAGTTTGCCTTATGAAAAGAAAACGGACTGTGCAGGGAGTTTTGTTTGTTTTGCCGTTTCTGGCAGGATTTACATTATTTTTCTTAGTCCCATTTTTGTGGAGTGTTGTCTATTCGCTGACGGGTGGCGTTGGTGGACTTGAGTTTGTTGGGTTAAAGCATTATCAGTCTCTTTTGCAGAGTAGGGCGTTTTTGCTGGCGGCAAAAAATACGCTGCGGTTTCTGGCAGTTAGCGTACCGCTTGCAATGCTTTTGGGATTGGGGATTTCACTGGTGTTGTACGAAACATTTCGGGGGCGCTCTTTTTTGCGCACTGTTTTTTTGTTTCCGCTGACTGTTCCAATCGCTGCATTGATTGCTGCATTGCGTTTTTGCTTTGCACAAGATGGTATGCTAAATCGATTGTGTGCATTGATTGGTGTGGAGGGAAAGGATTGGCTTGGCAGTGGAGCGGCGTTTGGCGTACTGGTTTTGGTCTATTTGTGGAAAAATTGTGGATACAATATGCTGCTGTTTTTGACGGGGTTATATGGAATTTCAGATGAGTTTATCGGGGCTGCACGGCTCGAAGGAGCACATGCTGGGCAGGTGTTCTGGTATATTCGGGTGCCATTGTTAAGACCAACCTTCTTTTTTACAGCGGTTGTCTCGATTATGAATGCGTTTAAAATTTTTCGCGAAGCATATCTGATTGGCGGAGAAAGCCCACATGCGAGTATTTATATGTTGCAGCATTTTATGAACAATAATTTTCAGAATCTAAACTATCAACGTCTTTCCTCAGCGGCGTTTTTAATTTTCTTGTTTGTCTGCTTGCTGGTTGGAGGATTATATTGGCTGAAAAACAAAAGGGGGATTGTGTAATTATGAGGGGGGCTACTGTTAGAAAAAAACGGGTAAATTTCCTAATATTGTCTGGATACATCTTTGTAATTTTACTGGCAGTAGTTGTACTGTTTCCGGTAGTCTATATGTTTGCAAACGCGTTTGCAAAAAATATTCCAATGGAAACTACAAAAGGTTTTTTGCCTTCTGCGTGGGGACTTTCTGGGTTTTATGAGGTATTTGTCCGCCGCCCAGATTATCTTATAAAATTTTGGAACTCACTTTTGCTTTCCTGTGCGATTGTTGTGGGGCAGTGTGTGTTTTCTGCGCTGGCTGGTTACGGTTTTTCAAAATTTGTGTTTCCTATGCGAGAGACGATTTATTTTGTTGTTATTGTGCTGATGTTGATGCCTTATCAGGTCACGCTGGTGTCAAATTTTTTGATAACAGAGGCGCTGCACATAAATAATACTTACTGGGCAATTTTGCTGCCTGGGATTTTTTCGCCGTTTGGTGTCTTTCTGTTACGACAAGGATTTGATGCTATGCCAGAAGAAATCAGGGAGGCTGCTATGTTGGAAGGGTGTTCTCAGCTTCGTCTTTTAATACAGATTGGAGTGCCAGTATGTAAGGGACCACTAACTGCATTGATTTTATTGAGTTTTGTGGATGCGTGGAATATGGTGGAACAGCCGCTTGTTTTTTTACAGGAAGCTTTTCGCTATCCAATTTCAGTCTTTCTGGCACAGATGGATGAGTCCAGAATTGATATTTTATGTACTTGTGGAATTTTGGTGCTGCTGCCGGTATTATTGTTATTTTTATTCAGCGAGGAGGATTTGACAAAAGATTTGGCTTGAGGTGCGTTATGAGTGTGAGAAAAAAAAGCGTTTTGTACTGTGCTGTTGGTATTTTTATTCTATTGTGTGTGTTTACAGTTGTCTCGTATCAAACAAATATTCAATTTATGCCCCGAGTGGAGACATTTTCGTATACACCGCCTATTTTTCAGGCAGATGAGCGATTAAAATGGTATCTGCCGGAGGAATCCTTTTTTGTCAATGAACTGGGACATACAGTAGTGTATCGTGTAAAGGAGCGCGTCGGGCGTTTTGGCAAAGAATATTTTGTGCAAGAGATACAGCTTGATATTTATTCTGAAAATGGAAAAACAGAAGTTCGAGAAGATGGAGATATCCGTGTAATTGCGCCTGATTTGGAAGCGTGGGATAATCTGGTTTATAAGAGCAATCGTATATTTGCAGATGGGGATACTGTGGTGTGGGTAAATCCAAAGTTAGATTAGGAACTGCTCAGAAATAATATGTACAGCTTGCGTAGAATATTTCTGAACAGTTCCTTAGTAATTTCGCATATGTTAAAAATCCAGGCGGTGTTGCGTTACCGTCTGGATTTTTATGCACACGGACGCGGAAAGGAAATATGCAGCTAAAGCTGCCTGCGTCCGGCGCGCAAGTAGGAGAAATAATTTTCTCCTACTCGATTGCGCATGGGCACCCAGAGGAAGTATATAGATTATTGTTTGGATTTTATAATTTCTTGAATCGCTGCAATCCAGCTTGCAAAGGCAGGAGAAGATATCACCTGTCTGTAGCGAAGTTCTTGCTCATAAGGTGTGTACTGCTCGTCTTTTTGGTAGACTGTTGTAAACACTTCGGCATAGGAAGGAAGATGACTGCACATAAGTGTCTGCAAGGAATTAAAGTTTATATCGGCCTCGGAAAGCGCTTGGAAAAAATCTGCAATTGCACTGTAAAATGGGATATAGAGAGGATTCCATCTGAGGGGATCGTCGTCATCATCATCATCCTCTGTATTGCAAACGCTAAAATCGTCAAGTTCGTCGTTCTCATCATCGTCAAAATCAAATTTGCTGAATTCGTTATCATCGCCCTCGTCAAAATCAAATTCGTCGAGTTCATCGTCATCCTCATCAAAATTGTCAAGTTCGTCTTTGTCATCTGAAAGATTTTCAGAGACATATGTCCAATAGGATTCACTGAAATCTGCCAATTGTTGCTCGCTGACTTCATTCTTAAAGTAGCCTTGTAATAGGTAAAGTGCATCTAAGATAATTCTGGGCACTTTCACCCCTGTCCATTTTTCCCAATCTGTGCAGAATCGGAAGTAAATGTTCCATAAAATAATCCACTTATCCTGTAGTGCTGTTTTATCTAGGCGTCTGCGGATAATTTGTGCAAAACGATTTACAAAATAGTTTTGTTCTTCACGAGTCAGCAATGGGTAGTCAATCTCTTCAAAAGGCAAAAAGAGTTGCTTATAGCCAAGTTCTAGCAGGTGACGCCGCACTTGCTGTTCCCATTCTTCACACTCTGCCGTCTCTGATTCAAATAGTGAGGCGCTACGTTCTCGCACTTTATTAAACGCTGCTACTGTGTGATAAGTATCCCATGCAAACAGATAGTAATGGACTGCTCTTTCCATAAAAGAAATCTTTTCGTAAGTTTGTGCTAGTGCTCTCATATAGTGAGCACGCTCAATGCCAGAATAATTACTCCGGGAATCATAGATTTCTAATGCCTCCTGAAAATTGGCAAATGCCTGCTCATACTCCTCTGCAATGAGATGCATTCGGCCTGTGTGATAGAGGCATTCCTCATAGTTTGACAGAATGTTTTCTGCGTCGTCTGCATCCTCCTCCTGTGTTCGCAAAAGATACCCGCGATAATTTTGCAGTGCATGCATATAACAACTTCTTGCTTCAGGATACTTTTTAGCACGCTCGTACAATTCTCCGAACATGTTATAGTAATCGGCTGCGACATCGCTGTCGTCCCCATACATCTCTACAAGAATATCAACTTTTTTCTGCCAATGTGCAATGGCCTGCTCAAAATTTCCAAGGTTCTCATAGGCTTCTGAAATAAGTCCGTGCATACTTTCCACAGTGTCTAAATCTTCCGCTTGGTTTGCTTCCTCTAATTGTTCAAGCAAAATATTAATTTTTTCTTCGTCGCCGGAAGATGCATCAAATAGGGCAATATCCCCACGAATTTCATTTGCTTGTGGACTATCGCTGCCAAAGACTGTCTCTGAAAGTGACAGTGCTTTCTGATAACATGTAAGTACATCTTCGCATGAAATATCATTTTCTGGGCAGCATAATTCAGATTTTATATGACCCATTTTTCGCAAAAGAATACGCAATATCTCAAAATATGCAACAGGGATACTCTTTATAAAACTGTCTGTCCAAGTCTCAGGATTTTGCAGGGAAACGTCCGAGGTATTAGTGGACCATTTCGAGAGTGTCTGGTCAGAAATGGTCTGTGCGTATTCTAGCATATCCAATGCACGAACAGGATCAGAGGAAATTTGAAATGTGGAGACCATTTCGTTTATACAGTTCAGCAGGCTTGTATTTTCCTGTGGAGATACCAATGGATCACAAGCATCACAGCGTTTTAGTAATAGGAGAATCGCTCGATATTGATAGAACAACGCTTGGTCTATATTTCCGTCAGCACGTAATAAATTCTGTGCCTGATTGCGCAGATATTGAATTTCTCCTATAGATGGGGTATATCCCATGCGTTCCTTTAAATCTCTCTCAAGCCATTTGGACATCTCATTTTGATAATGTTCCTCTAAAGTTGCGCGTATCTGTCGATAATGTTCTGATTCTCCCGCTGCATATTTTTGTAGAAAAGCGTCTTTAAAATAGTAGGAACAGCATCCAGAAAGATAATAGATGTTCTCCAGATAATCATTATAGATATGTTCTCCATAACAAAATATATTATAGGAAAACAATGATTGCTTTAGTTGGGAGAGGAAGTTCAAAAATAAAAGACAGTCTCTTGGTGGTGCGGTGTTGATGACCTTGCGGCATACTTTTAAAAATATTGTGAGGATTAGTGAAGGTTCTGCCGTATCTGTCAGAAGCAACGTCTTCCAACGCTTGAGACATATGTCTAGTGCATCGCCCGACAAAGATTCCAGATCTTGGCTGATGGAGGCCAGTTCATCGGGGAGATCGTTTGGGAGGGTAAGGTTGTCTGTGTTAGAATAGTACTCTTTGTAGCTCATTTTTTACTCCTTTGTGTGCGAAACAGTTTGTAAACGGTATTATTACTTTTTATAATACAATATTTGACAGGGATTATCAATCTGGTTTTGTGTATTTGAACAAATAGTTTAGTATTCGATCTCCTGTGACAAGTCTTTTTTCTGAAGAAAGTTTTTGGTGGTCAGATTTTTGACTGTTGGTGGACAATAGAAACAAAAAAATTTTTAAAATGCTATACTCATAACATCAACAAAACTTACCGAACAGACTTAATGACAAGGCAAGTACGTTGATGTGTTTTCTATAATATTTTGCATATATAAAATATGCACTGAAAAAATGGAGGTAGTATTTATGTTCAGAAAAAAATTAGCAGCATTGGCAGTAGCAGCAACCATGATAGCAGCATCTGGGGTTCCAGTATATGCAGCAGAGGCGGATGCACCAATTGGAGGCGGTGAAGAGGTTGTTTTTGAGAATCAGGGTCTGATCGAATCCTTTGTGGACGCAGGAGCGGTTACATATGGAATTACAAGTGGAGAAGTTGATTCGGGAGACAAACTGGGATATTGGATTCGCGGTGACAAGAAGATTGAAGGAGTAAAGAGTGTTTATTCCTCTTACAAAAATTATAAATATCAGGGGGCAGCGAGTGTAACAAGTGGAACTGGTGTATATGTCGACGGAGGATATAAGCCTGCAGATACGATGAGTACAGCATACACAAAATGGACATTTTCGGGCACAAACAAAGCAAATTATCGTTTCAAGTAGTAGTTGCTCAATAGAATACACAAAAAGATTGTCATGAAATGGCAATCTTTTTGTGGGAAAGAGAGAAGGCATAAGGTATAGATGAAAAAAATAATAGCGATTGTTTTAGTAGTGCAAAGTTTTTTGCTTACAATTGTTGGTTTGCAGGTTTTTAAAAACATAAACTATATAAAACTTCTTTATCGAAACAATAAAGCTGTCTTGATTAGGGCTGATAATGGAGACAATAATCGTGATGCAGCGGATGAATTAATCTCTTTTATGAAGGATCAGAAAATAAATCAGAATGTAACAATTTCTAAATATGTATATATTGATGATGATAATTTGGTAATTTATACGAATGATCTTTTGCTTGATGGAAAAATAAAACTTACTTTAGAGAATAATATTTCAACTGATATGTTCATTGCCAATTATGACAGTGACAGTGAAGATCAAATAGGAAAATTTTATATGTTTGTTCCAAAACTTAAAATAACAATCTATCCGCTAGAACAGGCACAGAAGGTCGGTGTGGACGGAATATATTATATTACAGAAAGAGATACAGGAAAAATCGTTGCAGATATCAATAATGGATTTGGATATGCAGAAGTGTACAATGAATATTCTGCCAATATAGAGACTTATTTAGAAGGCAGTATACAATTAATTGTTTGTATAGGAATGACAACTCTTATTTTAATGGTAGTTATAATGCATTATACTATAAAATCTGGAAAAAAAATAGGGATTTTAAAAATGCATGGTTTCGGAACATTGGAAATAATTAAAAATATACTTATGGAATTATACCAGATGCTAATCTTAGTTTTGTTAGTTGGAATGATAATTTCGGGTGCTTATGGTAGTTATAATTATGGATGGGATTGTATTGCCACGGTATTTAAAGGATATCTGTTGTCCTTTTTATTGACTATTTTTATAAATTGGATTGCTATATTATGTGTTCTCTTTTTACAAATTAAGTTGGGGAATATTGTTCCTCTAGTTAAGGGAAAAAGACCTTTTGGAGTACTATTTGGAACCTATATTTTTTTAAAATGTGTGTTTTTTACTACTTTAATCGTTGGCGGTATCAATTTAATTTATCAGGTGCAATACTTACAAGTTCAGTATAATAACTTGGATATATGGAAAAAGGCGAAGGCAGTTTATTCTATTAATTTGAATTATGTCGGTGAGTCACGGGATTCGGAGATCAAATTGAAACAGTTCTATGATCTGATAAATCAGGATGGAGGGTTTCTGATTGATGCGCAAAATTATGTATTGGTGGATGGAGAAAATCATTTGTACGATTATAATGCTCCGGGAGAGGAAAGCTACTATGACCCATATGGAAGAACCATTACTATTAATGAAAACTATTTGAAAGTAAATTCGATTACGTGCAATGGAAGTACTGAGTCGATTTTGTCTCAAATTGATGATAGGGATAATGTATGTAATATTTTAGTTCCATTTAACCTGAAAAAGTATGAATCTAAAATACAAGAACGTTTTTTGGATGATTTTTATTTTAAGAAGATAGAAGTAGAAAATATCTATAATAAAGAAGAAGGTATATTGAATAATACGCCAAAAAGCGAACTGGCATTAAATATTATATATATAGATGATAATCAAGAGTATTTCACATACTCAAATATCGAGGATGATAATGGCTGTAAAATTATCAACCCTATTGTAATTTTGGATACAGGCAATGTTGATTACAGTTATTACTTGTCATATTTATCCAGATGTGTTTATTTTCAGTATGAGGGAATGGATGTGTTTGATTATTTGGCGCCACTAATTAAGAAGGCAGATGTTTTGTCAGAAATTCAGAGCGTTACAGCTTTATATGACAACCATGGAAAACAGATTTATAATTTGGAAGTGAGCATAAATTGTGCAGTTATAGCGATTGTCGTAATAATGGGGTTATTTACTATTATTGGATTTGTAATAATATCTGCATATTATCAGGAAAAGAAATATCAGATTTATATCAAAAAGGTTTTTGGATTCAGTTTGTTGCAAAGGATCAATAAATTTTTAGCATTGATGTTTCTGCTTGATATAATCATATTAGGTGCTGTAAAATTGTATGAAGATAACACTCTTGTTTTGGCTTTTGGCGGTGTTATAGTATTAACAGATTTGATTGCGATACTAATAGAGGGAAAACGGTTAGATGAGAAAAATTTTAATATTATCATAAAGGGGGAGCATTGATGATTAAAGTGAGTAAGCTATCAAAAAAATTTGGCCAGCGAGAAATTTTTAATAATTTTTCATTTGCTATTGAAGAAGGTGAGTTTGTAGCAATTACCGGAGAAAGCGGAAGCGGGAAAACTACGCTTTTGAATCTGATTAGTCTGTTGGATCAGAAATATAAAGGACGGATTGAAATTGATGGAAAAGCTACTTTTTCTAGGAAAGAAATACAAACTATGCAGCGATATAAGTTTGCGTACCTTTTCCAAAACTATGCATTAGTTGAAAATGAGACAGTACGACAGAACCTGCAGATTGCCTTAAAATATCGAAAAGATGCCGATCCAAATAACAGCATAAAGAAGGCGCTGAAAATTGTAGGGATGGAAGGCGCTGAAAACTGTAAGATTTATGAGTTGAGTGGGGGAGAACAACAGAGAGTAGCATTGGCAAGGGTATATTTGAAGAAACCCAAATATGTTTTTGCAGATGAACCGACAGGAAATTTGGATAAGCATAATAGAGATATTGTGTTTGGGTTGTTGAGGAAAATGAATGAGTTTGGCGCTACTATTATATTTGTAACGCATGATATAGAATTGTCTCAAAGCGTTGGAAGGATTATTGCGGTATAATACAGAAAGTATGAAGCCAGTTATAATGATTTGGTATTTTAGTAGTATTTGTGTTCTGCGCTAGGGAGGTAAATGCATTGTATAATAATAACATACAACAATATGTGGAAGCAATTAAGTTGGCAGCAGGGAGTGTGCAATATAAAAATCTTTCTATAAAACAAACATTTTTTCTGAGTGTAAAACAGCTTTACGAATATTATATAAATATGAACAATGTGTGCTATTTGGAAACTGCAATTCTCCACATTCAGGCGTATTTAGAAATGGGCTTTCCCTACGATGAAGGAAAAGAAATATTTGACCTTGTGATTGAAGGAACTGGAAGTACGCAGGAACTTAAATTTCCTAATAAATTTTATGCCGCAAAAACGATTAAACTGAATAAGGCACAGGTCAGAAGTATGATTAGAAAATGGCCTCCTTCGTCGCATCAGGTAATGAAAATAGATGAAGTAGTTGATGATATTATTTCAAAGGTGAGAAAAAAAGAGAACGGAATATTTTATTACAAGTGTGCTGCAACGAAGGATATTTATGAATTGGTGATCAGTGAAAAAGAAACATTTTTCCACGATATGCAAATGGGAATATTTTATTCATTTTTGGGGGTGTGAGGAGCACAAGCAATTTATAATATCAGGAATTTTTTTCAAAAAATAACACAATTTTAACTATAAATTGATTGTCTTTATTTACACATTTTAATGAACCATTATACTTTTGTACTGCGTCCATAACACTGGGAAATCCCCAACCATGTAAGTCTTTATTCTTTTTTGTTGTTTCTGGATAATAAACAAATTCTTCGTTGCGGCTAACACATGAATTTGATATCTTAATCATTAAAAAGGAGTTGATTTTCCGAATGGTTAAGGATATTTTTCCAGGCTTCTCTAGAGCACCTGCAGCCTCTATGGCATTGTCTAATAAATTTGCTAATATAGTACACATGTCATGTGAAGAAATATTTGTATTTTGCGGAAACTCTACATTAATTTCAGAAGAAATTCCTTTTTCTTTCATTTTTTCAAGCTTGCTGTTGATTACTACATCGATTACATCTGCTTCTGTCCAAACTGTTTTGGATAATTTCATAATTGGTGTGCTAATATTTTTAATATATTCTTTCGCTTCGTCTGTATTACCTGACTCTAATAATTGATATAGTACATTTAAATGATTGTTCAAATCATGATGCAACTTTGCATTACTCATATAAATCTCATTGATTGTTCTATAATTTTCTTCCAATAAATGATTTCGCATCTCTGAAAAATTAAGTTTCATTTTTTCTTCCCTTGTCACAACAATAAAGTAAAGAATAAATGATAGAAAAGCTAAAACAATAATGAAACTCACCCATAAACTTGACATAGTGTAATGAAATGCTTTCATAGTTTGATTTACTAAAAAAATAAATCCCAAAAAGCCTACACATGAAATTGCAAGAACCGTGTAGGCATGGCTAATTTTTATAGAAAACTTATAATAAAATTTTTTGGTCAGGAAGTACAACATAATCCAAAAGAATTTAACTACGATGACGATTATTGTACGCAGAACGCTCATCGTTGAAAGTACTTTTGATAAAGTTTCGCGCCCATTTCCAAATTCTGAAAACAAGGTAAGTACTAAAAAATCAAAACAACTTAAACAAAGCAGATAAAAACTTCCCAAAGAAAAAATTGCAACAAAATTAACTTTATACAAAAAAGCAGATGATATGCTAATATACAATACAAAAATCAGCATCGTAAAATAGGAAAACAAAGAAATATGGTTGCACATCCATATAATAAACGCTCCAACAACCGCCAAGACTACATCAATATGTTTGTTTTGAATACAACGATACTTGTAGAGAATAGCATTATATACTTTATATAAAACAAACATCTCTATAAAACATGCGATTATTTCAACTAATTCAAATATAATATTCATCTTTAATTCCTTTCAAGTGCATCAAATAATAAATTTCTGATATATTGACGCAGTATGATTGTTCCTATGCAAGGCGAAGGAATGAGTCGTAGGTGGCTACGGCGATTGACGACAACAAAAGGACTGCAGTCCTTTTGCAGATGGATAATCAGACAAGTCAAAATATCAGTTAATTATTATTCGATGTACTAGAGCCTGTTTGAAAAATGCTTTCTGTCTAATGTGTGTTACAATCTGTTGGAGATTTGTACCAAATTAAAACGGCATAGTAGATAAAATATAAAGGACAATGCTTTACGCCAACTGAATTTGGTACAAATATTATGTAAAGCAAGGCATGTATTTGCCATCTCAGAACATATAATGATTTCAAAATACATTTAGATATTGTATAACTTATTGTAATATTTCTGGGAGTTTAGGCTGATATGTCCCGCATACGGATACACAATTTGCGCCCATAATCGCACATAATTTAATGATTTTTGCAAGTAGAATCATACTCTATATCCTCCTTTCTCCTAAATCTTGCAAATATTGATTCATCAGCAATCAACATGAAAACGGCAATTAAACAAACACTTAATACAGCCATGCAAAATAGTTCTTTATTGGTATAAAATAATAAAAATATCCATAAAGTTTCAAAACATAAAATGATTTTTGTAATTTTTTTGCAGCGTTTTTTCTTATATACGTTTATCGGCTGTGCTAGATTTTTTATGGGTGCCTTTACTATAATGAAGATATATGTTACAAATAATAAGCAATACCAATAAGGATTTACTACATACTCCCACAATAGGTTTTTTATGCTTAAAATGAGAAGATAGGTTAAGTTACTTAAGATAAAACATCGACTATATGTAGCAGCATGGTATCCACCCGTAAACAATCTTAAAGGGACAAATGTAGCAAGGAACACTAAACCTGATACAAAATCTGATAATATAGTAGATATAGTTACGATGGAAACAAAAAAACCAATAGTAGATATTATTAGTTCAAAACCATATGTGTATATATCTTCTTCTTGTTTATCTCCTTTTATCTTATACAATAAAAATTTTGATAGTTGAACAGAAACCTTATTTAACATATCAACAACCTCCTTGTAGTACATATTATCAAAATTATTGCGGTAGGTCTACAATTTGTCCACGAATCTTTGGATTTTTGTCCACGAGTTATGGATTGTAACATTTTCGTTTTATTGTTATTATTTTATAATAAACTCAGTAATTTGTTTTTAAATGGCAAAAAAATAGTGATTTTATGATTGATTGTGATATACTGGTATAACGAATAATAATTTTTAGTTTTAGGAGGGAAAAAGATTGTTATATATTGCTATTTGTGACGACGATGAAAGAACAGTGAAAACATTTGAAAATAAGGTTATCACATTCCTAAAAACAAACAATATTATTGCAGAAATTAAAACATATACGCAGAGTAGAATATTACAATATGATATTCAGGAAGGAAAATTTTTTGATTTAATTTTGTGTGATATTGAGATGCCAGATATTGATGGAATGAAGTTATCAGCTTATATCAAGAGACTTCTTCCAGATGTATTGATTATTCTTATTACTTCGCATTTAAAATATGCAATAGATGCCTTTGAATTGTCAATATTCAGATATATTCCTAAAAATTCATTAGACATAAGGCTTGAACATGCGCTGAAGGATGCTGTTAATATGATTCAGTTACAGGCGGATCAATATTATATGATAAAAATGCCAAGTCGGATAGAAAAAATTCAATATCATAGGATTTTATATATTCAGCGAGATGGAAAAAATGCAGTTATTACATTAATTGATGGAACTTCGACAAAAGTAAGAAAAAGTCTGAGTCAGGTATACAATGAGCTAAACTCGGAAGACTTTATATATGTTGATCGTGGGGATATTGTGAATTTGAGTCATATTATAGGGATTAGAGAAGGTATTGTAGATTTGGGGAGTGGAATCAGGATTCCTGCTAGTCATTCAAAATTGGAGTATATCAAAGAGAAACTAAATGATTTTTGGGGAGAACAAATATAAGTATTTGAGTTGACCTTGATTTCAAATTGGATTAAAAAGACATGCGACCTGCAATTATGCAGGTTGCATGAAAGAGATTTGTGAAACGGACAGCTAATTTCTTCATATAATAGGATTCACCCTTATGAATCGGTGAAGTATTAAAGGTTCAAGGTCAGAAATTGGTCTTAAATCCTTATCGTACATCACGTAGTTGTCTAAGAAGCCTTGATTTTCAATTTGATTTTTTTGTATCATATCATGGAAAGTGTACCAGCCAACAAGCTCTACAGAGTTCGTTTCCCGAAATAGACGAACCGATATAAAAATATCTTTTGGATGTGTTTTTGCCTGTTCGACCATTTCTAAAGTCCGTTTGTGAAAATCTTCTGTCCTTGTCTTAACGTCAACCTTCAACTGTTCTGTCTTATTGACTAGAAGAAAGTCATACTCATCACGTTTGTTATAGCCTGTATGATCTTCGACAAATTGTATTTCGTTGTCAAGAAAGAACATTTTAACAGCCTTTTCACCAAGCTTGCCCTCAAACATTTTCTTCTTTTTATTTTCTAATCCGCCAGAATGAAAGTCGTGACGGTTTGAGGTAAATGCTTTGGAACGCTCGGCATACTGTAATGCCTCTTGGTATAAAAGGCCTGTTATAACATAATTTTCTCTGATTATCATTTGTATACTCCTTTTTTTCTTCTTTGGACTCTTAAAGTCTCTTTGTAACAAATATTGCGAGAAGCTATTTATATTATAACACCATATTACAGACTACACCAGTGTGTTTTATTAGTTTTTAGGAATGGGTAATCATTCAGGTAATTGTTCACGTTTTCTGTAATTTTAAGGAACTGTAGAAAAATAAGTGACACATCTTGACTTGGCTATTTCTCCGATTATGCATGCCAAAAAGCCTCGCCGCAGCCCGCTACGCCTACGTTTTTTGACATACCTCCTCGAAGAAATATCCTACGCAATCTGCATCACTTATTTTCCTGCAATTCCTAAGCTTTTCCTATTTGGAATATTTTATACAACACGATGAATTATAGGACTTTTTTAGGAATAAATTATTAGGAAGATTTCTTAATAATATGGCATTGATGTCTGAACAGTAACAATAGTGACAATAATGAACTTTTGAGAAGAACCTAACAATTGACATCACAATTCCTGCGGGATAAAATAAAGATAGATATATGTTGGAGAGATAGAGATGAGCAATATTGTGTTTGCAGAAACAAATTAATGACGAGAGGAATTACTATGAAAATAGAAACAAAGCGATTATTGATTCGTACATTAAGAATAGACGATAAAAAAGCATTTGTGGAAATGGCAGCGGACGGAAGTCTAAAAGAGATCGGTTTTAGCAAAGATTGTGGCAATTGGATTGCAAATTGGATTGTGGAGGCGAAGGAGCTTACAAAGAAGGACAATCCCCGCACGGAATATCTGGCGTATGTGATTACTTTAAAAGAGGAAAAGACTGTGATTGGTTCCGTGGGATGCTCTTACTATGAGGATCTACAAGAGACAGGTATCACATATTTTATTGGAACACAATATAGAAATCATGGCTATGCAATTGAGGCAGTGCAGGCTTATGCACAGTATTTTTTACAAAATTATCATATTTCCCAAATGATAGCAACGGTCAAGGAGGAGAATGTGGCCTCATGGAAAGTAATTGAGCGGGCAGGTTTTCAATTGACTGAGAAAAAAATGTACAAGGACTTGAATGATGAGAAAGCGGAGTTATATCGCTTTTATTGCAAGCACAAAATGAAAATGGGATTAGCCTATGATAATCATGATAGTCGTATCAAATACTATGAGCTGCTATTAGAACGCGATTTGGATAATCTTGCGCAATATGAACTGCCAGAGGGTTATCGCTTTGCGTTTTATCAGCATGGGGATTGCGATGCGTGGATTGCAATTGAGAAATCGGCAAAGGAATTTGAAAACTATGAGCAGGGATTGGCGGCGTGGAATAAATATTATGCGACCAATGAACAGGAACTTGGCAACCGAATGGTATTTATAGAAAATGAAAAGGGTAAAAAGGTTGCGACAGCCACCGCTTACTATGATATCACAGGACGCGACCAGTCCGGTGCCGGTTGGTTGCACTGGGTTGCTGTGCAGCGGGAGTATCAGGGAAAAAGGCTGTCCAAGCCATTGATTGCACATGTGTTGAACATTATGCGTGCGCTTGGATACACACACGCAAAAATACCAACACAGACTACGACTTGGCTTGCCTGCAAAGTATACCTTGATTTTGGGTTTCGCCCGCTGCCCCAAAATGCAGTCAACAGTAAGGAAGGGTGGCGGATAGTAAAAACAATTACCAATCACCCTGCACTAGACGCTTTTGACCCAGTTTCATTAAAGGAGATTGAAGATGAGGGAGAGGAAAATGACAGAACTGAAATTAAATGACACTTTTTTTGCGCTGAATACAAACACAAGAGAAACCGCTTTTTTCGTATTTCAAGATTCAGAGGACGGACTGGAATACAGCGTTGACTGTTGTTTTCAGGCAAATGAGTTTCAAGAGGAACGGGTAACACCTAAATTGGAATTGGGAATTATCGGTACATCAGTGCGACAGATTGAAGACATTGCCGGAATGACGTTTGTCGTGAAAAATATGGAGGAGGCATATAATAGAGAGGATTTATTTTATATTTTTGAGCATGAGCCGCTGATGAATTACCAACTTGCTATTCAGGAGTTCAAAGAGGATAGAGTACATATTTTATGCAGTGGAACAGCAGTGAATGACGGTTATGCAGACCCTGTTACAACTGCAACATTTGAAATTGACTGCTGGCTGCCAATTATCACAGATATAAAAGATTGGGAAAAGTACGGATTATAAGAAAACGAGCGGTGTGTTGTCGTTGACAGGGGGAAAACAGTATGCTAAACTGACTTTTAGAGTGGGTTAAACTGTCATGTGTATTGGATGAAAAATTGTCTCATAAAGTATCCCCGCTCAGATAATATGCTTTTGAATCGAAAAGTTTGATGAGAAAGTAGCAGCGTCAGAGGTGATGAGACTTGGATAAATACGAATACAAAGTTCGTTCAGAAGAAATTTCAAATTTGATCGAACAGGAAAAATATACAGAAGCCGTAAAAATAGCAGATACGATTGACTGGAGAAGAGTTAAGAGCGCGTCGATGCTGTTAAAGATTTCGGTATTATATCGAATCAACAGACGAAATGAAGAGGCTAGGGAAGTGCTGATGCTGGCATATGAGCGTTACCCCGCAAATCGTTCTGTTGTGTATTCCCTTTGTGAATTATCAATTGAGTTAGATGATGTTGTATCAGCGATTGAATATTATAAACAGTTTGTGAAGTTGGCACCGAAAGACAATGGTGTATTTACGCTTCGATATCGGATATTGGAGGCGCAGGAGGCGAGTCTTGAAGAGCGGATTGAGATTCTTGAAGAGTTAAAAAAGAAGGATTATCAGGAAGAGTGGGCATATGAACTTGCCTATCTCTATCATAGAGTAGGGTTGTCTACAAAATGTGTGGAAGAGTGTGATGACATTATCCTCTGGTTTGGAGATGGCCCATATGTGATGAAGGCAATGGAGCTAAAAGCAGTGCATGTGCCGCTCTCTAGATCACAGCAAGAGAAATATGAGACTATGTTAAATCATGCGTCGGATAATTATAGTGGTGATACAGAAGTTCAGGAGATGTATTCTGAGGAGGAATATGGAGTCGATAATATAGCGTACTATCCGAATCAGTATGCGGAGGAAGCATACGAAGATACAGGATATGAGCAGGAAAATTATTCGCAGGAATTGTATGACAACACAGGATACGATTCTCAAAGTTATCCCAACAGGAGTTATGAAAACAGTGGGTATGATGCACAGAATTATGTAAATGAGTCGTATCAAAATACCGGCTATGACACGCAAAATTATCCCAATGAAGGATATGAAACTACAAACTATAATACGCAAGGCTATCCCAATGAAGGATATGATAATATCAGTTATGATACACAAAATTATCCCAGCGAAGGGTATAAAAATAGTAGTTACGATACGCAAGCCTATTCAAATGGAGGATATGAAACTACCAGCTACGATACACAAAATTATCCCAATGAAACATATCAAACTACAGACTATAATGCACAAGGCTATCCCAATGAGGAATATGCAAACACAGGATATGATACACAAAGTTATCCCAATGAAACATATGAAAACAGCGGATATAATGGACAAACCTATTCCAATGAAGGATACGAAAACAGCGGATATAATGCGCAAGGTTATCCCAGTGAAGGTTATGAAAACACACAGTATAGTCAAGAAACTTATGCCAGTGAGCCATATAATATAGCGACTTATGCACAGGAAACTTATTCTGATTACGGTCAGAACGACTATGTAGAAGATGGCTATGGAAATATAAATTACACAAATAAAAGCAGTTATACTGGCGAATTTTATGTGGAGCAGACTTATGATGAAAATGGGAATTTGATAGAGAACAGAACAGATACAAATAATCAGGAAATTGCTGGACGCGGTGGAGAGTCAGACAAGTCCTACCGCAATGGACTTTATCTGTATCAAAGCAATCCAGCACCTGCTGCAAATTTAGGTGATATGAGTGAGTACAACACAATCAATCTTCAAAAATTAGTTGCGGAGGGTATGAGAGAGTTTCTTGCGGACAATGAGGATGTATTTGCAGAGGACCGAGAAAAATATAATTCCAGTGAGGATGTCGATAATATTGCTAGGCATACACAAGCATATACCAATGTACAAAACAGTGGTGGCGAAGCGTCGGAGGGAATGGCATATACAAGCAGTATTGCACAGCTAGTGACCAGTGTATCGGAAGCGCCACCTGCTCCCAATACAGGAGCGATCCGCAAAGTTTATGTGCCAGGAAAAGATGCGCGTTTTATTAAATCAGATTCTGATATAGAGGAGTTACGGGATACCACAGAGCAGACGGTCAATGAAGAGCACAATCGCATGGAGGACAACGCGGAAAATGTATATCATGACCAAAATACTATGGAAATAAGTGGGGAGTTGGGGACTCAGGTAACAGGTACAATGAATCTGAAGGATGTGCTGGCAGAGTGGGAGCGAAAAAAGACAGAGAATGCAAAGAAACATCAAGAGGAGATTAAAAAGCGTGTGTTAACGCAGACTGGTAAAATCTTGGCAGACTTTAACAATTCGCTCAAAAGTGGCATATTGGGCGAGATTCAGCGGGAAGAGGAGGCAGCACAGAGAAGAATTCCTCGCAAGGATAGATTTTTAGAGGCAGATGTAACGGGAGATATTCCGCAGAATCGCACAAGACAAGCATCGGATGATGCGTTTGATGTGGAGTATAGAACAGCACAGACAGAGCGCAAAGAAGAAGCATCCGTTGTGCAGGAGGAATATCAGCCAGAATTTGAAAATACAGAACTTGAAACTCCGTTAGAACCTACTGCACTACCACAAGAAATCAAGGCGGAAAGTGATGTCAATTGCCTGCCACAGGCCGATCAGGAGACATGGGAATCCGATGAGAACTATGCGGCAGAGGGGGATTTTGACAGCAAGGATGCATACATGGCAGAAGAAGATTTGGAAAGCAGTACGGCGTATTTGCCAGAACAAAATATAGAAAATAGTGCGGCGCAAATCCCAGAACAAAATGCAGAAGTCAGTGTGGAGTATACACAGGAAATCAATACAGAAGACTATCTGCCAGAGGACAATAATGAATTGGAAAATGGTTATCTCGGAGAGAATGATATTGCAGAGATACAGGCAGATTTACAAGATATCAATACAGAAGAAGATAGCTATTATGAAGAGAGCAATAATGATTATTTGCCAGAAGAAGATGGGGACAGCCCAGATAATTTGGATGTTGAATCAGATGGTGATGAATACAATAACACTTATGCGTTAGAGGAGAATCCTATTGAGGAAATGACAGAAGATTACAGTGGTACACAAGAAATTTATTCCTATGATGACAGTAATGAGTATGTGCAGGAATCAAATGGGGAGATGGAGATAGAGTATGCTGATTATGGATATGCAGAAGAATCCAGCGGTTATACACAAGAATTGTATTCAGAAGAGACACATCCTGTTTCGGACAAAGGAGGATATATCCAGAATTATCAGTATGATGAAAGCGAGCTTGACCCAGAAGATGCGGAGAGTATTGCCGAGATGGCAAAGGAGGACGCACTTAAGACACAAGAAATTAAAATGAACACAGCAGATCTCAGCTCACTTTCAGAAAAGATTGTAGCCACGACAAAAAAGGAAGCACACGGAGCAAAGCGTGAGGAGTTGCGCGAATTTACAGCAGAAGAGCAGACTTTGTTTGAGAACTTTGCTGTTACCAAGAAGATTAAGAAACAGATTATTTTTGCCCTAGAAAACATGACGCTTGCCGCCTACACTGGAAATGTCATTATCACAGGTGACGCGGGATTGGATACAGTCAGAATGGCAAAAAACTTGATCAAGGAATATCAAGTATCTGACGAGAGTTTTTCGGGAAGGCTTGCGAAGATCACCGGAGAAAAAATCAATCAAAGAAATATCAAAGATGTTTTTGAGAAATTGAATAATGGTGGTATTATAATAGAGAAGGCAAATGGTATGAGCGAGGAGAAGCTATATGAAATGGCGTTGAACCTCAATCAGGAAAATTTCGGAATTGTAGTTATCATGGAAGACACCAAAAAAGAGATTTCAAAACTTTTGCAGAAACAGGCAATGATTGCGGATTATTTTAATATCAGAATTGATCTGATGGAGATGGATAATAATGCACTCGTTGCCTACGCCAAAAATTATGCTTTGGCCTTGGAATATTCCATTGATGAGTTAGGGACACTCGCCCTTTACACAAGAATAGCAAACATGCAGAGCGGAAATCATGTAGTGACAAAGGATGAGGTAAGGGACATTATAGATGAGGCAATTTGGAAATCCAGAAAGTCCAAGCTCAAAAACTTTGTGGATGTGCTATTCGCAAGAAGGTATGACAATGAGGACATGATTGTCCTCAAAGAAAGGGATTTTATATAACAGAATGGAGGACATTTTATGAGCAAGGAAGAAACAACAGTGTTTATCTCTGATGCGGACCAGTATGTATTTGGTCAAGGTACACATTATGAGATTTACAAAAAGTTAGGTGCACATTTTTGCAAAAAAGGCAAAAATGATGGTGTGTTCTTTGCAGTGTGGGCGCCTAATGCAAAAGAGGTGTATGTCATTGGAGAGTTTAATGACTGGAATGAAAGTGCATCTCCTATGAAACGCCTTGGTGAGGGTGGAATTTATGCCACGTTTATTGAGGATGTGAAGGAAGGCCAAATGTACAAGTACATGTTGGTATTGCCAGATGGCAGAAGGCTTTACAAGGCAGATCCATATGGCAATTATGCGGAGTTGCGGCCTGGCACAGCATCTCGTGTATATGATTTAAACCACTTTAAATGGACGGACAAAAAGTGGATGACCGAGCGCGAAAAGAAGGATATGAACAAAGAACCCATGTCAATATACGAGTGCCATATTGGTTCCTGGATGAAGCATCCCGACGGAACAGAAGACGGGTTCTACAATTATCGTGAATTTGCAGACAGAATTGTAGAGTACCTACAGGAGATGCCTTATACACATATTGAGTTGATGGGAATTGCAGAGTTTCCGTTTGACGGTTCCTGGGGATATCAGGTGACAGGATACTATGCACCAACATCAAGATATGGAACTCCAGATGATTTTCGTTATCTGATTGACCTGCTGCACAAAAATAATATTGGAATTATATTGGACTGGGTTCCAGCACATTTTCCAAGAGATGCGCACGGTCTTTGTGAGTTTGATGGTACTTGCCTCTATGAGCATCCAGACAAGCGTCTTGGAGAGCATCCAGATTGGGGTACTAAAATATTTAATTACAGCAAAAATGAAGTGAGGAATTTCCTAATCGCCAATGCATTGTTCTGGATTCGCGAGTTCCATATTGATGGATTGCGCGTGGATGCAGTAGCATCAATGCTTTATCTGGACTATGGCAAACAGGCTGGTCAGTGGGTGCCAAACAAGTATGGCGGACATGAGAATCTTGATGCGATTGAGTTCTTTAAGCATTTAAATTCTGTAATTCACGGTGCGCATCCTGGTGTTATGACCATTGCCGAGGAGTCCACCGCATGGCCAAAAGTTACCACAGATCCTGAGGACGGCGGACTTGGTTTTTCTTTCAAGTGGAATATGGGCTGGATGCATGATTACTGTGAGTATATGAAATTAGACCCTTATTTTAGAAAGGATAACCATTATCGGTTGACTTTTGCTATGAGCTATAATAGCTCTGAAAATTATATTCTGCCGCTTTCCCATGATGAGGTGGTACATCTGAAATGTTCTATGGTCAATAAAATGCCAGGCTATGAGATTGATAAGTATGCAAATCTTAGAAACCTCTATACCTTTATGTTTGGACATGAAGGGAAGAAATTGTTGTTTATGGGACAGGAGTTTGGTCAGGAGCGCGAGTGGAGTGAGGCAAGAGAACTGGATTGGTTCTTACTAAATGAGCCATTTAACAAGGGTATGCATGATTATATGAGCGAGCTTTTGAACATTTACAAAAAGAGTCCTTGTCTTTATGAGATTGACAATGATTGGCTTGGATTTGAATGGATGAACGCAGATGACACAGAACGTAGCATCTACAGCTTTGTCAGAAGAACAGAAGATGGCAAGCAGCACATGCTTTTTGTTATCAATATGACGCCGGTGGCATATCCAAAATTTAAAGTTGGTGTTCCAATGAATACACAATATAAATTATTATTGAACTCCGATGATAAGAAATTTGGCGGAAACGGAAATAAGATTGCAAAGACAATCAAAGCCAAGAAAGGGTTATGCGACAAGAGAGACCAATATATTGCATTCCCGCTGCCACCACTGACAGCAGTGATATTTACCTTCTAAGAGGTTATTAGAATAATATTTCTATCAATTGTAAAGAAAAATGGGTATATTGATAAAAAGATATACCCATTTTCTGTGCACAGACCCATGCAGAGGAGGTATGCTGCTAAAGCGCATTCAAGTTTCATTTATTTTAGATTCGTGTGCTCCACTGAGAGCAGTCCCATATATCTGTGGCGAGATCATTGTAAAATTCTGGTTCGTGACACACCATCAAGATACTTCCTTTGTATGTGGTAAGCGCGCGCTTTAATTCTGACTTTGCATCGACATCTAAATGATTTGTAGGTTCGTCTAGGAGTAAGATATTGGTAGGCTTGTTGATTAGTTTGCACAGCCGAACCTTTGCCTGTTCGCCGCCACTTAAAACTTTTACTTTACTCTCTATGTGTTTTGTTGTCAAACCGCATTTTGCAAGGGCAGAGCGCACTTCGTACTGTGTCAAAGAAGGAAATTCATTCCAAATTTCCTCAATGCAGGTGGTGGTGACAGCCTGGTCCATCTCCTGTTCAAAATATCCAATCTCCAAGTAATCTCCAAGTTCCACACCGCCGTTTAAGGGACGAATCAGTCCCAAAATGCTCTTTAATAATGTAGTTTTGCCAATACCATTTGCACCTGTGAGCACGATTTTTTGTCCGCGTTCCATAGAAATATCAAGTGGTTTGGAAAGCGCTTCGTCGTAGCCAATCACCAGACTTTTGGTTGTAAAGAGATACCGACTGCTAGCTCGTGCTTCCTGAAAATGAAATTCCGGTTTGGGTTTTTCTTGGGCAAGCGCAATCACATCCATCTTGTCCAATTTCTTTTGACGTGACATTGCCATATTTCTGGTAGCCACACGCGCTTTGTTTCGCGCTACAAAGTCCTTTAAATTGGCAATTTCTTTTTGTTGTTTGCTGTAGGCAGCCTCAAGCTGTGTTTTCTTCATAGCATAAACTTCCTGAAACTTGTCGTAGTCCCCCACATAGCGTGTCAATTCTGCATTATCCATATGATAGATAATATTGACAACACTGTTTAGAAATGAAATATCATGCGAGATTAGGATAAAGGCATTTTCATATTCCTGTAGATATCGTTTTAGCCATTCAATATGATTGGCGTCAAGATAGTTTGTCGGTTCATCTAAGAGCAGAATATCTGGTTTTTCTAATAATAGTTTTCCAAGTAAGATTTTTGTTCGCTGTCCGCCGCTTAAATCAGTGACATCTGTGTCAAGTCCTACCTCTATAATGCCAAGTGCCCGCGCGACCTCCTCAACCTTTGCGTCAATCATATAGAAGTCATGTTGGTCTAATAGTTCTTGTATTGTGCCAAGTTCCTTCAGATAGGATTCCAGTTCGGATTCTGAAGCATCACCCATTTTATCACAGAGTTCATTCATTCGGTTTTCCATTTCATACAAAAAATCAAATGCAGAGGAAAGTACATTTTTGACAGACATACCTTTCTCTAAAACTGTGTGTTGGTCAAGATATCCCACGCGCACATTTTTGGCCCATTCTACAGTGCCCTCGTCAGGCATTAGTTTGCCTGTAATTATATTCATAAAAGTGGATTTGCCTTCCCCGTTGGCACCCACCAATCCAATATGTTCGCCTTTTAAAAGCCGAAAGGACACATTTGTAAAAATTGTCCTGTCGCCAAAACCATGTGATAGATGTTCAACATTTAAAATACTCATATACACCCTTCTTTAAAATTTTATATTTTTACAATTGATTCATTATATTTAGGATCTGTAGGAAAATAACTGACGCATCTTGATTTGTCTATTTCTCCGATTATGCATGACAAAAAGCCTCGCCGCAGCCCGCTGCGACTACGTTTTTTGACATACATTCTCGAAGAAATATCCTGCGCAATTTGCATTCATTATTTTCCTACAGCTCCTTATGTTTTTAGCAGCAATAGTAGTATCATACCATAATTTTAAATATATGGCAAATTTAGATGATTTGTATTAGTTAGGAGCGTTATTTTTATAAAAATATTTTAATAATACTTTGTCAGAAAGGTTTTTCTTTAAGAAGTTTCTGTGATATAATAAAATAATAGAAGAAGTTAAGATGTGGTTTGCAAAAATATAATAGGAGAAAAATATGGCAGATGGAAAGAGTTTTAAGGATCAGATTTCGCCGTTCGTATGGGTTGAGGACAAAGAAAGTGCCTCTGTAGTGCTCGGTGCAAACAGGTATTTGCAGGACGTATTTGATGCGCAAGACTTTGAAGGAAGCGGTTACGACTGGGAGGGATTGGCAAGGGTTTTTCTGGATGAGAAACGTTCGGACCTGAGCGAAAAGATTCATTTTGATTCTGAAGCAGGGATGTTTTGTGTTTTTGCTGAGGATACCGAGGCATTGCAGGATTTTATTCGCGCTTTTAAAGATGCCTGTGAGGATAGACCTTTTATTCAGGACTTGTTAAGTCGTGCAGAGCCTGACTAAAGTAAAATAGGGATAGAAAAGGAGAAAAATTATGGCAAACAGATTTGTATTAAACGAGACATCGTATCATGGAGCAGGTGCAGTCAAAGAGATTGTACCTGAGGCAAAAGGAAGAGGATTTCAGAAGGCATTTGTGTGCTCTGATCCAGATTTGGTAAAATTTGGTGTGACTAAAAAAGTGCTAGATGTTCTGGAAGGAGAAGGAATGGCTTATGAGCTGTACTCTGAGATTAAGCCTAATCCGACGGTTGAGAATGTGCAGACAGGTGTAGCTGCATTTAAGAAATCTGGCGCGGACTATCTGATTGCAATTGGTGGTGGTTCTTCTATGGATACAGCAAAAGCAATCGGTATTATTATTAACAATCCAGAATTTGAAGATGTTGTGAGTCTTGAGGGTGTGGCTCCTACCAAGAATAAATCCGTACCTATTTTTGCGGTGCCGACCACAGCAGGAACAGCGGCGGAAGTGACCATCAATTATGTTATCACAGATGTATCGAAGAACCGCAAGATGGTTTGTGTGGACCCAAAAGACATTCCTGTTGTAGCATTTGTAGACCCGGAGATGATGGCGACAATGCCAAAGGGATTGACCGCTGCAACGGGAATGGATGCGCTTACACATGCGATTGAAGGGTATATCACAGCCGGGGCATGGGAGCTGTCTGATATGTTCCATTTGAAAGCAATTGAAATTATATCGCGCTCACTGAGAAGGGCGGTTGACAACATTCCAGAGGGAAGATCGGACATGGCACTTGGACAGTATGTTGCAGGTATGGGCTTCTCTAATGTAGGGCTTGGCATTGTGCATTCTATGGCGCATCCGCTCGGCGCGCTGTATGACACACCGCACGGGGTTGCCAATGCGATTATTCTACCTACAGTCATGGAGTACAATGCAGAGGCGACAGGCGAGAAATATCGTGAGATTGCAAGGGCAATGGGGGTACAAGGCGTGGATGGCATGTCGCAGGAGGAGTACCGAAAGGCGGCAGTTGATGCGGTAAAAAAGCTGTCGCAAGACGTTGGAATCCCAGCAAATTTAAAAGAGATTGTCAAGAGAGAGGACATTCCATTCCTCGCACAGTCTGCCTATGATGATGCATGCAGACCAGGCAATCCGAAAGAAACGAGCGTAGAAGATATCACAAAGTTGTATGAGTCATTGATTTAATTATGGAATTGTCGCGTAGGAAAGTTTTTTCTTACGCGATTTTTTATGCGCACGCCGATGCAGAGGAAATATGCCATTGCATGTCGCATCGGAGGTGCTATAGAATACAAAATTTCATATATAAAGATGTTAATGTATTAGTTATTTTCCTACAATTCCTAATGTAACAAATTTAAGATCCTATTACTCAATGCTGTGATAGCGTATAAAGTGATTTTGTGTAATCTCATATTTCCAGAGATAATTTGGTCTCTTGTTCAGATACATGCTTCGGAAACTAACCACAAAATCGCCGACCAACAGAATAATAAAACCGACTGCTAGAATCTGCAGTGTGGTTTTTGGGAGTTGTTGTACTTTGCTTAGGATTGGCTCCATTAAATATTCCATAAAGAATTCAATAATGCCTGCAAATCCCATGCTGGTAGGAAGTGAAGTGTATTTTGTGAGATGCAAAGGCAGTTTTTCGTAATTCCAATATGTAATCTCGCAAAAATATTCTACTGTTTTGCCAAGAAGAATTTCTCCAATACTTACAAGAATCATCATCAATAGAAAGTATGCAAAATAGATGGCATATTTATTTGCGGGTTTTCGTCTTAGCCATTTTTTTGGTGTTCCAAAAATCAAATAGATACCAACTACTGTCAAGCCATATCCTAACAAAAAAGGCAAATACATGTTTCGGTTGTTGATATATTGTTGTGTGACAGCAAGCCATATATTTTCAACGCAATATCCCAGAAAGGAAATGATGGTGACAGTCAATAGGTATGCTGCGGTTGTGTACTTCATAAAGTTCACCTCTCGATATGTAGATTATTTAATGCATAATTCTACCACAAACATTGTAAACATACCATTAAAAAATTCTTAAGAAAGTGAATATGTTACTTAATAGTTACTTTTCACACCGACACCATGCACTTGCTGCATGGTGTCGGAGCCAGCGCCAAAATGCCACAAGGCAGGTATTTTGTGTGCATCAATTGTTGCAATTCACACCAAACCATCATAAATCAATACAAAATCTGGCGTGAGTGTGAATTGTAACACTTAATAACACGTTCAATAAAATCATAATATTCTGTGATTGCATGAATTCCTTCTTCCGTCTGTAATGTGAGACAGGATAAGATGCGTGCATGATACGATAAAAGTTGTTTCCAGATGTTAGGAGACAGATGCGTTTGATATTCCTGTATGGTGTGTTCGACCAGTTGGGATAGAGTTTCATTTAACAGAATAAACATGCGATTACCAGAAAATTGAATGAGTGTGTCATGAAACTGTTTGTCCAGCGTTGCGCGTTCTTCTAGGCTGCTGTTTTCTAGGGCATTAAAACAGCGGGACAGCTCTTGAATCTGCGTGTCTTGTATCTGTTTTACAGCAAGTAGATAGGCACTAATTTCAATGCTGCGTCGAAGCTGCCTTATTTCTTTGCTGCTGCACGCATCCATAAAAAGCAGCAGGGAAAGCGTGCTTCCAAGGCTCTGGCTAATATGATTTACAAGGAAGCTTCCCTGCCCATGACGACTCTCAACAATTCCCATATTTTCCAGACTGCGAAGCGCTTCCCGAATAGAATTTCTGCTTAGTCCAAGGGTGGCAGCCAACTGTCGCTCCGATGGTAGTTTGCTGTCAAAAGAAATTTTATTTTGTTGAACCAGCATTTGAATATGTTCTATCACTAGATAGTACGCCTTTGTTTCATTCATTAGTAATCCTCCGCGTGCGGGTTTTACATTAGATTTGCAAACACAGAAGCGCCAATAACTGTCAGAAGTCCGGCGACAGCAATTGCAAGACTGCTCATCGCGCCCTCAATTTTTCCAAGTTCCATTGCTTTTGCAGTACCAATTGCGTGGGAGGCAGTACCTAACGCCAATCCTTTTGCAATTGGTTCTTCAATCCGAAAGAATTTGCAGACAAATTCTGCGATTACATTTCCAAGAATACCAGTTACAATAATGACAGCGACTGTAATTGTCTGTATGCCGCCCAATTCTTCCGAGATACCCATTCCAATTGCAGTGGTAATGGATTTAGGAAGTAGTGTTACATATTGTTCGTGACTAAGAGAAAACAGTTTTGCCAATAATAAGACACTGATAAGGCTGGCAAGAACGCCAGCAGTAATACCGCCAGCTACGGCTTTTAAATTTTTTTTCAGCAGTTCAAGTTGTTGATAAAGTGGAACTGCAAGACACACTGTTGCGGGAGTCAACAGATAACTAATATATTTTGCCCCTTCATTGTAGTGCTGATATTCTACCTTGAATAATAACAAAACTACCATAACACAGACAGTTGCAATCAACAGTGGATTTAATATTGCCAACTTAAATTTCTTTTTCATCAACAGCCCTGCTTCATATGCGATAAGACTAAGTACCGCCCCAAAAAAGACAGAGTCAGCCAAATAATTCTTCATTTTTCTTTCCTTTCTTTTTTATTCCGAATTAGAAATTGCGTAACCAGCCCTGTCACACCCATCACAATTACTGTAGTCAGAATCGTAATCACAACAACGGGCACAATCATTGGTTGCAGTGCAGACCAGGATTCCAGAAGTCCTACAGCGGCAGGGATAAACATAACTGGCATAATTTCTATTAGGAAACCAGCGGTTTCTTTCACTTGTTCTAATCGAAGGATTCCAAGACAGAGCGCAAGCAACATTAATAGTAACCCATAGACACTTGCAGGGATTGGAAGCGGTATTAAAATATGCAGCAGCTCGCCAAGAAACGACACAAATAGAATAATAGCAAATTGTTTTAAATAGTTCATTTTTTCATCTCCTAACTGGTAGTACCAGCTTATCATAATGCATATGTGTAGCAGTGTCAATAGAAGGATAGTGTGAAAAGTACTTCTAACCGCTCGCAGCAAAGGCTGCTTTGCAGAGAAGTACTAAATTTCACACGAGAAAACGCAAAAGACAGCGTTTTTCATTTCTATTTGAGCCGCCAAAGGCGGCATGGGGATTAAAATAAAGAATTTATTACGATTCATGGCATAGAAGGCACTCATAGCAACGATTTGGAATAATATTTGAAATTTTGTTCTATAGAAATCGCTTATTATTTAAACTTTGTGAAACTATTTTGCAGGGTAGTCGGTCTAATGATTAAACAGTTGACAAGGAGGTGAAAAAATGCATTTATTTTTGAATAATAAAAAGAAAGAGGCAAACAGAATTTTGATTGAACAGATTTTATTAGAACAGTATGACAAATATTATCGTCTTGCAATCAGCTATGTTCACAGTGAATCAGATGCTTATGATATTGTGCAAAACGGCGTATATAAGGCTCTGCGTGGAAGTGATACACTCAAAAGACCTGAATATGCGCAAACTTGGGTGTACCGAATTATGTTAAATGAGTGTTTTCGCTTTCTAAAACAACCACAGCATTGTTCGTATGATGAGATACAAGAGGAAACAGGAAAGGGACTACAACCTATTGAGAACCGTGGTACAGATATTGATTTACAAGGAGCATTGGACACACTGCCCGAACAAGATAAAGCTGTTGTGATACTGCGTTTTTTCGAGGAGATGAAATTGGAGGAGATTGCAGACATTCTTGAGGAGAATGTAAATACCGTCAAAAGCAGACTGTATCGAAGTTTAAAGAAACTGCGATCCGTGATTGGAGAAGACACATAATTTTGGCAAAATATTTTTCGTTTTTTGAATACGCAGTTGATGCTTTCTATCAATTTGTGTGCTGAGATTGGCATTTGTATCTTAAGTAAGTACAATTGTAAGATATTGCGTTGAACATCAATAGCAATGCTTGTGGAAAGTGTTTTTTGGAATCAATAGAAAAGGAGGTTCATTATGGATGACAGAAAGTATGATACAAACATTCAAAATACACAGCTAGAACATGAATTACAAAAGTTAAAAAAAAGTTATGTCAGTCAACAGATGGCAAAAAGCCAAGTAGAACAACTGTATCAGAAAATAGAGGAGGTAAGGAGAATGGAACAAAATAGACAAAGAAAGAATGGGAGGATTCAATTTGTGGCAGTGGCAGCTATTGCAGTGATTGGGATTTTTGTGATACTGCCCAATACATCAGGAGCGATTGCACATGCGATGGAACAGATACCTGTGATTGGTCAGCTTGTAAAGGTGGTAACTTTCCGCAATTATGAATATGAAACGGACCGTAATATGGCAGAGATTGAGGTACCTGAGATTCAACTAGAAGAAAAAGTGGACGGACAGCCCAATAACAGTGCAGTTCAGGAGAACTTAGACCGCACGACGGCAGAAATTAATGCCGAAATCCAGTCTATTACAGACAATCTAATCAAAGAGTTTGAGATGAATTTAAAACAAGAACAAGGGTATCAAGATGTTATCGTAAAAAGTGAAGTGCTTATGACTACACTGGAGTATTTTACACTCAAATTAATCTGCTATCAGGGTGCTGGCAGCGGTTACGAGTGGGATTATTTTTATACAATTGATTTAAAAACTGGAGAGCGGTTAGCGTTAAAAGATATTTTTAAAGAAGGAACAGATTATATTACACCGATTAGCGAAGATATTAAACGCCAAATGCAAGAACAGATGGATGCTGATGAAAATGTTTATTACTGGCTAAATGATGAGATTGAGGAGTGGAATTTTAAGGCCATCACAGACGAGACTTCTTTTTATCTAAATGAAAACGGCAATGTGGTGATTGCGTTTAATGAGGGAGATGTGGCACCTATGTATATGGGAACAGTGGAATTTGAGATACCAGCAAAAGTGCTTGAAGAGATTCGGAAGTAAGAAACTTTATAAAATAATAGTTTAGCGAGATCATTCATAAATTGTTTACTTGCAGAATCTTGTAATTTAGTTTGGTTAGGAACTGTAGAAAAATAACTGACGCATCTTGACTTGGCTATTTCTCCGATTATGCATGCCAAAAAGCCTCGCCGTAGCCCGCTGCGCCTACGTTTTTTGACATACCTCCTCGAAGAAATATCCTACGCAATCTGCATCACTTATTTTCCTACAATTCCTTATTTAAAACAACTAATTTTTTGTTGTATGTCTGTCTTATAAACTTGAAGATAGAAAATGACTTATGAGAGCAAGTTCCTAATGTTACTTTCTATCTTCAAGTTTGTATAAAGAAATTGTAATAAATTAAGAAAAAGTACTTGCAAAAAGTAATATCTTGTTGTATTATATCAATATCGAAGGAAAAATCTGGATTATAATCATTAATAGAAACATTTATGTATTGAAATAGTAACAAGCACAGGTTTTTTCTTTTAGTACAATTTTATATTTTTCAATTAATAAGCATAGGTAATATAAAAAACTATTTATAGGGATAAAACAAGCAGAAAGGACAAAGTAAACATGGTAGTATATGAATTAACAGTAAAAGCATTTTTGTTAGAAGATATTCCTGTATCTTTGGTAAGCGGAGTATTAGCGCAATATATTGATAGTTATCTTGTAAAGGATACACACTTTGCGGAATTACATTATAAGAACTCGGCGAAGGGTTATTGTTTTGATATGCTATCTAAGATTGCAAAAGGTATGAAAGTATATAAGCGTGACCAAGTCTATCAGTTTCGTATTAGGACCGTAAATCGGGACTTGGTGTCCTATTTGATGGAAGGAATTGCAGATCACAAGACAAGGGCAATTAAGGGACTTACAAGAGCAGTCAGGCAAATACCACGCAAACCCATTGCATCTGTATGGACGCTCACCCCGTACATTTTCAAAACTTCTAAAGGATATTGGAGGGACTGTATGGGTTTTGAGGAATTTGAGCAAGCACTCTGCGCAGGCTTAATTCACCAATATGAATCTTACACGAGCGAGGAAGTGGAGAAAAATGTTGCGCTCTATGACCAGATTGAGCTAAAAAGCAAGTGTGCTATTGGTGTATCGTACAAGGGAATCACACTGTTAGGAGACAAGATTGCTATACAAGTGTCAGATAATGAAACCGCACAAAAAGTTTTTTATTTTGCGCTGGCAAACGCGATAGGAATGGGTCCAAGGGGACAAGGATTTCTTGGATTCCGATTTGTAAATTGATAAATATTCAGAGATTATTATTTAAGAATGGAGGGATTGTGTGTTATATGATGCAATAAAAGTTTTTGAAAAAAAACAAAATGCAGTCGCGGAACGTTTTTTTTCAGAGGAAGCAACTGCATTAGAATGCAGGACAAAATTGTTGGTTGACAATTATATTCCAAGTGATGGGACTTACATTTTAATTACAATGGATGCAGATTTTCGACCAGAAACACCTTTGGAAGTGAAGTATGACAAAAAAAGCAATGAACTAAAGGGAAGCACAGAGCCTTGTTTTAATTATGTGCGTTATTTGGATTATAACAGTAAACTAATTAATATCAACAAACCAATTGATACGAAAAAGATAATTCATTCTAATCAGGTATATGCTTTTTTTGTCAAGAAAGAAAACATATCTGGAAAAAAGTTGACAGTGGATGTGGTTGATGGATATTATAACACGTTGTCCGCGCCGGAAACCAAGTATAAAGGCAAAGGAAAAAAATTGTATCAGCAGATAGCAAAAGAACTTGGAGAACCGGACAGTGAGGCATTAGAAAAAATACGCGCGTGGATGAAAGACTGGCTTGCAAATCCTGAACAACTGCCAATAGATTATACAGGTAAAGATTACTTAAAGCTATTTTTTGTCTATTCCGATGAAAAGCGTACTAAAGAGCTGTTTGAACAAGAAAATCAAAGATATGTCATTCCCAATATTTATAACAGCAATGATTATAATATTGAAGTGAATGGTACTATTTTGGGAATGCCAAGCAACAATTTGGGACTCAATGCAAAAAAACCATTTTTGGAAAACAAACAGCGAAAAACGCCAGCACCATACCTTATTGACAGAGAACAAGTTATATTACAAAGCCAGTTTTTTGATTATCTATGGGGACATGCCTGTAAAGGAAATGTGAATGTGTACATTGACTTGGATAAGGAAGAACTTTATGCAGTTTCAGATAAAGACGAAAATATTCCTCTGATAAAAAACGGTTTGTTTCTTCGGATTAAAAAGGGAAAAGAACTTGAGATATTAGATTGGGATATTGTGATGGATGTAAGTCCGAATCTTTCAAAAACATTTTACTTCAAACCGATTGTCAAAGCTCCGGCAGAGGGAAAAAACTATGGTCAGTGTGATAAAACAGCAGAGTTGTCCGCGGTAATTGACGAGGTGTTTTTTGATAAATGTTTAGGATTTAACTATTTTACAGATGCGCAAGACTTGCCACAGATGGATGGCAAATTAAAGTATGTTTTGCTTACCTATCGCAGCAGAATCTTCTCGTGGCTGTACAAAACACCACAATGCGATATGAAAACGGTTATATCTGAGATGGCAATGAAATTGATTCAGAATAAAATTGCAAATGGGTATTATGGCCGCGCTTGTGAGCAGCTAAACTTGCTGCTTTCTTTAGAGGATTATTTTAAAGAAAATGATGAAATGGAGGAGCTTATGAGAACTGTACAAGATAATTTTAAAAAACATATTGATTCAAAGGAGGAATGGAATTTTAATGACGAGGAGTATTATTATGCAGTAGGCCAGTTGGTTTATTATTTTCTGTCAAAATCCAAATCTGCCAAGAAACCACTTTCAATGGCAAATCAGTTCTTGAATGCAGACAATGATAAGCTTATCAAAGACAAAATTTGTCAGATGTTTAAGCGCTATGACCATGCAATCGATTTGGAGAAGGACAGCAGAGCAAAAAATGTGATTCATCATGTTTTAATGTATGAACCAGAAGGTAAAAAAGTGATGCAGCGGGAACTGATTGCTGGATTGACAGCAGAAAATGCATTTTATGTAAAAAAAGAAGAATAGTGTGAAAAATAGTTCTAAGGCAGCAAAAGACACTACCTAAGAACGATTAAGTTTCACACGAGAAAAACGCAAAAGACAGCGTTTTTCATATCTATTTGAGCCGCCAAAAGGCGGCATGGGGGATTTTTTTGGAAGGTATTGAACAAAATAATATAAAATAGTATAGACGTTGTGCGTCTATAAACAGGAAATGGAGGAAAATAAAAATGATGAAACAAAGAGTGTATGGCGTGATGGGAATCTCATCAATTATGGCAAATTGGAATGCCGATTTTAGCGGATATCCCAAGACAACTTCCAAGGGGGAAATTTTTGGAAGTGACAAAGCGTTTAAGTATCCAATGAAAAAGATGTGGGATGAAAGTGGAGAAAAGGTTTTATACATAAAATCTATGGAAATCGTTCCAGACAAAAAAAACACAGTCAATAATATTATTCCAAAAACACTGTTGGAGCGCTATAAACAACTTTTTCATTCGGAGGATACAACAGATGCAAACAAAGTTCTGGCAAACTTGTTTGATGCGATTGATGTTAAAAATTTTGGTGCCACTTTTGCAGAGAAGGGCTGTAATATTTCGATAACAGGTGCTGTACAGTTTGGTCAAGGATTTAATAAATATGCAGATAGTGCGCCGCAGGAACAACAAATTCTCTCCCCATTTCGAGATGCAAAAGCATCACAAAAAGCAAAAGATGGAGAGGAAGCAAAAAATTCATCTCTAGGCACAAAAATTGTAAGTGACGAGGCACATTATTTTTATCCGTTTAGCATTAATCCAAAAGCATACAAAGAATATGTTGAACTAGGCGTTACACAAGGATATACACAAGAGGATTATCAAAAATTTAAAGAGACTGCGCTGTGTGCGGCAACTTCTTTTGCAACCAATGCAAAGGCAGGCTGTGAGAATGAATTTGGACTGTTTATTGAAACACAAGAAGATGTGTACTTGCCGAATCTTGCCACATATATCCAGTTTGAACACAACAATGAAGAAAAGAATATTATTCGAGTGAATTGTAGTAATCTATTACAGGAATTTGCCACAAGAATAAACGCAGTAGAAATTTATTATAATCCATTTACAACAAAGTTGGAAACGGATATTTCAGATGTAAAAATGTATCATATTTTTACGCGAAAGGAATTGTAGAATCGTATGGAAATTTTGAAATTTACTTTGTCTGGAAAACAGGCAATGTTCAAAAAGCCAGAGGTCAACGCAATCTACTACTATACCTATGGACAGATTCATAAGCCCGCGCTTCTAGGAATGTTTGGCGCGATTTTAGGATATGGAGGATACAATCAGATGCAGAAATCAGACAAGTATCCTGCGTATTATCAAACCTTAAAATCACTCCAAATCAGTATTTTGCCCAATGCACAAAAAGGATATTTCTCCAAAAAAATTAGTTGCTTTAATAATTCTGTTGGCTATGCATCGTGGGAACAGGGAGGGAATCTGATTGTAAAAGAGCAGTGGCTTGAGTATCCATCGTGGGATATTTTGGTGTTGTTAGATTGCGATGAGGCAAATAAACTGGCAGCTAGTATTATGGAACGAAGGTGTATCTATATTCCGTACCTTGGCAAAAATGATCATCTGGCAGATATCACACAAGAATCAATTGTTGAGGGGAATGTCCAAGAAAATATAGAACAACTCGATTGTCTTTTTCCAAAAGATATGGCAGAAATTGATGCGGATGAAAATCTATTTGGTGGTTTTAAATATGAAGAAGCACTTCCTATCGGACTTGATGAGGAGACAAATCAATATCAATTGCAACGGTTTGTCTATACGGATATGATTCTTAGCAATATAAAAGATACTGTCTGGAAAGTGGATGGAAAACAGGTTGTGTTCTATTAAATTTTTTGGAGCAGATATACTGCTGCATATAATATAAAAACTTTTCTGCCTGTGTGATTGCAATCCGATAAAACACTTTATATGCAATTGATTGAAATACAAGTGTTCTATCGGATTAATAATTCACTCCATAATGAACAAAAAACGGTGGCGTTAGCAGACGTAAAAGTGTGGCGACACGATTGATTCATAATAGTTTAGCAAAGCGAAGCTATTAATATAAAAAGGATAAAAAAGTGAAACTTTCAGAAATATTAAAATTGACCTTACCAGTATATGCGCATAGGGATTCAAAAGTAGAGATGCAAAAGGAGACATTACAGGAGCATACAGACCGCTGTGAAAAGTATTTTATGCGCCTGTTAGATAAAGAAAAAATGCGTGCGGCATTTGAGGCAATCGAGCCTGTGTTGACAGACGACACAGAGAAAAAGTATACAGATTGGTTTTGGCAATCCATGCAAGATGTGATTTTATTTCATGATACTGGAAAAATAAACCCTGTTTTTCAACAAAAAGCAATGCAGAATAAAGAGTTTGACCAAATAAAGGTCCCTGGATTGTATGAACAAAATCATGCTGCGTTATCGGCATATATCTACCTGGATTATCATACTGCGCAATTAGAACAAATGTTAGAAAAAAAGACAATAAAAAGTGATGGATTAATAAGACTTTATGAGCTTCTCTGTATTAATGCGTATATTATTATGAAACATCATTCTAATTTGTCTAATTTCAATGAGTTTGTTGCTGCGATTCAGCAGGGTGGAAAACTCAGTAATATAGACACACAGATGATGCAACAGTCTTATCATCAGATTTATAAGGGTAAGTATTCCAAACGCTCTGTTGACAATTATGTAGGAATTTTGTGCAGGGCAAAGAAAGAGACAGAAGATCGTAAATTTGCAAAATTTTGTTATACAAAATTGCTGTTTTCTTTGTTGACGGCATGTGATTACTATGCGACAAATGAATATATGACAGGGACAGAAGTCAAAAACTTTGGTTCTGTCAGAGAACTAACAAATCTGAGAGAATCTTTTGAAAAAACAAAAAGAATGCAAGCAATTCGAGCATTTCAGCCTAAAAATGTAACAGATGATGGAAAAGACATCAATTATCTAAGAACAATGCTTTTCTATGAGGCAGAACAAAATCTTATTAAAAATTCCCATGAAGATATCTTTTATCTCGAAGCACCAACAGGCTGTGGAAAAAGTAATACTGGATTTAATTGCAGTTTTCATCTTGCAGAGCGTGGTATGGGCAAAATTATTTATGTCTATCCTTTTAATAATCTAGTGGAACAGAATAAGGCAAGCTTGGAGGAAATGTTTGAGGGAGAGGATATTTTAAAAAGGGTTGCCATTGTCAATTCAATAACACCAATTAAACGCGATGAAAAATTAGCAGAAAATCACCAAGAGTTTGAAGAAAACTGGTCTGAGTGTAATTGGAGTAAGTCTTTATTAGACAGACAATTTTTAAATTATCCAATTTTATTAACAACACATGTAAGTCTTTTTCAAACGATGTTTGGAACAGAAAGGGAGGCTATCTTTGGATTTCATCAGCTTGTGGGAAGCGTGATTGTGTTAGATGAAATTCAAAGTTACAAGAATGCTATCTGGACAGAAATTATGATGTTCTTACAGTATTTCTGCAAATATTTACACTGCAAAGTGCTCATTATGTCTGCTACATTACCCAATTTGACTGTCTTGACTGGAAAAAAAGACGGGGTTATACATTTGATTGAAAATCGGAAATTTTACTTTCGTGACAAAAGATTTCAAAATCGTGTTGAGATTTCCTATGAATTGTTAAAGGAACAGAATTTTGATGAAAATGCATTGTATTTGCACATAAAAGAACAGGCAAAAACAAAGAAAAAGATTTTGGTTGAATTTATTCAAAAGGAAATGGCATATCGATTTTTTGATAAACTGGCATCAGACATAGAAATAAAGGCTGTAGTGGACCGCATGACTGGCGATGACAATTCGGTTGATAGAGAAAAGATATTACAACGTATTAAGACAGAAAAATTTGCGCAAAGTGGATATATTTTGATTGCAACGCAGGTTGTGGAAGCTGGAATCGATATCGATATGGATATTGGATACAAAGATATCAGTACATTGGACAGCGAAGAACAATTTATAGGAAGAATTAATAGAAATGCGCATCGAGATGGCATTGTATTTTATTTTGACTTATATCCAGCAAAGCGCATTTACGGTGAAAATGACTACAGAGTCAGTGAACAGTTCACATTAAAAAATATCCAAATGCAGCAACTTTTAATAGAAAAGAATTTTTCAGAGTATTATGGACAAGTTATGAAGGTTATTCAAAATAATCGAAATAATGCATCGGATTCTATTGGAATTGAAACATTTATGGAAGATGTCGGTTCTTTAAACTTTCGGAAAATTATGGAAAGGATGCAATTGATAGAGGCGGATCAATGGAAAATGTCTGTCTTCCTAGCACGGACAATTATTCTGTCAGATGGGAAAACTATTGATGGCAGGAAACTGTGGAGTCAATATAAGCAAATTCTCGCTAGTCCACCCAAAGACTATGCGCAATTTCGTGTTCAACTATCTGAAATCAGTAGCAAACTCAATCTTTTTATTTATCAGATAAAGAAAAATTCAAATATCACTTATACGGACAGAGTGGGTGAGATTTATTGTATGGAAAATGGAGAAGACTTTTTCGCTGATGGTAGGTTGGATAAAAAGAAACTCGAAGAAAAAGGGGGTCTGTTTATTGACATCTAATCATACACGAGTGAATGGGACCCTTATCAATTATTTTTTTCATTGTAAAAGACAATGTTATCTGCATGGAAATCGATTAAATCTCGAGGATAATAGCGAGCTTGTTCAGATTGGACGCGCAATTCACGAAGTCAAGGCGGGGGAAAGTGAAAATGCGGAGATTGCAATTGAAAATATTCGGCTGGACAAATTGACTGCGGAATACTTGACGGAGCTAAAAAAATCAGATGCGGATATTGAAGCCAGCAAATGGCAGCTTTATTATTATCTCAAAATCCTAAAAGAGAAAGGAATTATTAGAAAAGGGAAACTTGAATTTGAAGAAAAAAATAAATCTAAGAAAGCGACAATGATTCTTGAACTGGGAGATGCAGAAGAAAAACAATTAGAACAGATTCAGACACAGATAGAAGAATTGCTTCAATCGGATACTATCCCAGAAGCTGATGAACGGGCAGGCTGTAAGAAATGTGCATATTATGAGTATTGTTTCATATAGTTTTTGCACTCATTATAGAACCAATTTGCCGCCCGCAATAAATTTCTATATTCCTTTCCAAATGCTCAAAGATTGACTGTATACTGAAATGTATATTGATAAAACGTTTATGCATTTAACAAAAAGTGTGTCCTAGAGGTAGATGTATAAAAGATTGCAAGAAGCAATTTAGGAACTGTTCAGAAATAACATGTATAGCTTGCCCAGAATATTTCTTTGAGGGTGCATATTAAAAAACGTAGTCGTAGCGGGCTGAGGAGAGGCTTTTTGATATGTGCAATCGGAGAAATAGACAAATCAAGATGTATAAATTATTTTTGAAAATAAGGCTACCGCAATCCCACTGGCTTTAGACGGTGCGTTAAGGTAGCCAAAAGTAGCGGTTTGTGCATCGGAGAAATAGACAAATCAAGATGTATAAATTATTTTTGAAAATAAGGCTACCGCAATCCCACTGGCTTTAGACGGTGCGTTAAGGTAGCCAAAAGTAGCGGTTTGTGCTATACTTTCGCTATGGGGACATGGA